>Ga0334890_1005666_pt1 | contig 10422 bp, 8 predicted proteins | sample GraSluR1_MG_3_FD_207220 | JGI IMG/M metagenome (GOLD analysis project Ga0334890, IMG submission 207220) | Sludge microbial communities from methane-producing bioreactor in Wageningen University, Netherlands - Granular Sludge_31_08-R1 | ecosystem: Engineered > Bioreactor > Anaerobic > Unclassified... | reverse complement strand
TCTATGAAGTAGGCATCTCTGTCGAACTTGACACCCCTGAAGATTGCAAGCTCTGTGAACTTGGTTCCTCCAAAGTTAGCGTACCCACTGAATTTGACACCATTAAAGTAGGCATGCCCGCCGAACTTTGCTCTTCCGAAGTAGGCATACTCACCGAACTTAGCACCCAGGAAGTTGACTTCCCAGACGAACATGGCACCCTCGAATTTTATCTGCTTATTGAAGAGGGTATTACTGAAGTTTATAATACCTCGGATCTCAGAGTTGGTAATGGTTATCTGTTGATTGATCAGCTTCAGATTGTCGGACAATTCGAGCTGTTTATCAAACGCGGTTCGCTCAACATGCTCCGTCGGCAGCTCCAGCCCGCTTATGTCCAGGTCGCCCTCGACGATCACGCCGTCGTACTCGACGTCCTCGCCCCTCTTGATCTTGGCCAGGATCTCGCTCGCCTGGATCACTGGGCGCTGGTTTGAGCAGGTATCTGGCTCCATTGTTATTAGAATTCGATGACAAGGAATTTAAATACTCGCTCTTGACGGTCCAAGCCCATCTGGTGAACTTGCGGGCCAAGACGATCGTGAATAGCGCTAGGAATCTTATACCTAAGGACGAATACTCCTTAGGCGGGGACCTCTGTATCATCAAAAAGTCGTTTTTATTCTTCCTCATTTTATCGGAACTGTCATCTATAGTTTGCCCATTTACCTAATATATTCCATGTTCGGCGGTCCAGTAACTTAGGCGCCAATTCATGGAACATTGACCACTTCTCATTGCATTTATGACAGTATAATTTTGAGACACCATATTCAAATTTATTATCGTATTTTTCAGGATATTGCTGAAGCATTTGTTCGATATCTGACTTCGAAATAGGAACCCCTATAATTCTAGCTAGCTTGTCTGCTGGATTTCGAGTAAATGCTAATGCATTTATTTTCATATCTGTCACTATTCGTACCATATATACGTTATCATAATATTGTCCAGGGACATGTTCACATTCCCCACTAGATAAACATATATTACAATTTCCTATAATTCTTTGACATAAAACATTATCATATTTTTTCCAGCTTATATGGTCACAGTATAACGGGTCTTTTCCGCAAATCGAACAAATGTACGATTCCTCACATTCAATGCTTATTCCCATATCTATTTGAGATAATATAATGGGGCAATCTTTAATATAATCTCTGCCATTATACTCAATAGGACAACGGAATAAATCGTGAAGTAATTTGCCTAATCGGCACATTTCAGTAAAAATATCTTTTTTTAAATCTGCATCGTCGAAGATGTAATAAGCAGTAAGATACTCGCCTAGTGCTTTTCTCAAAATATTATTAGCCGAATAGTCTCCTTTGCATATTAACCATATTCCATGAATTTTAAGTTCATTCGCATTCTTTAGCGATTCGTTTGCTCTATCGATGTATGTTTTCATGCTGGCCTCTATCGCATTGACCTTAACATATCGGCTACTTCTTTTCCTGGTCCCGTTATTTTCTTCCGGGATACTTTTTCGCCATCTATTATTGTTTCTTCGTATGTGACTGTTGCATCGTGTCGAACATGCTCAAATATGTAGTTGGCTATGATGCCGTGGATAATTGGAACTATATGTGGTAAAACTATTAATAGACATGGAAGAATAACATCTGCATCATATAAACCAAGATACTTGTGTGGTTCTTTAACTGCAACATTTACTTTTAAATTGTTCTCACTAAGAATAACACGTATATCAGGTGTAAGAGGATTCAGTAAGTCCCCCTCGCTTCTAACAAGAGCAGGAAGTATAATTACATCAGAAAAATCTAATATTTTTTTATTGTCTTCAAATCTATCGTCCAAAATGCTTGTCATTTCAGATAAACCAACAGTTCTTTCTTCTATCAGTAGTTCCATATTTAACCCACTCTTTTCTCAACATCTTAAGTCGTTCTTCTTAAGAGCAATACTACAATAAATGTGTTCCGATGCGATTCATTTTACTTTGGGCATCTCCGGCGGCCGAAAGATCCCCCGCTCGGTGATGATCGCCGTCACCAGGTCAAGGGGCGTGGCATCGAAGGCCGGGTTGTAGACTCTGACGCTCGGCGGGGCGAGCTGTTTGTTTCCCAAACGCCTGATCTCGTCCGCGTCCCTCTCCTCGATCTCGACCTCCTCTTCTGAATGGGCGAGGTCGAAGGTGGAGATGGGGGCGGCGACGTAAAATGGGATTCCGTGGGCCTTCGCCAGGACGGCGATGGAGTAGGTCCCGATCTTGTTGAAGACGGCGTCCCTGGTGATGCGGTCGGCGCCGACGATCACCTTGTCGATCCTCCCCTGGCGCATGAGCATCCCGGCCATGCTGTCGCAGATGAGGGTGACGGGAATGTTGTCTTCGGTCAATTCCCAGGCCGTCAGCCTGGACCCCTGGTGAAGCGGCCTCGTCTCGCAGGCGTAGACGCTGATATTTTTGCCTTTGGCGACCGCCGACCGGATGACCCCCAGGGCCGTCCCCCAGCCGACGCAGGCGAGCCTCCCGGCGTTGCAGTGGGTGAGGACGACGTCCCCATCTTCCAGGAGGCTGGCTCCGACTTCGCCGAGGGCTTTGTTGATCGAAACGTCCTCCTCGGCGATCAATTCTGCCGACGCCAGGGCCGCCGCCCGGATCTCTTCGACGCCGGCCGATCCGCTCATCTCGTCGATGGCCTTTACGACCCGGTCGACGCCCCACGAGAGGTTGACGGCCGTCGGCCTCGCTGCCCGGATGACCCCGGCTGCTTTTTTTACGTCATCGAGGAGGGCGGCGGGGTCGGTGGCACCGGACCGGGCCGCCGCCAGGGCGACGCCGTAGCCCCCGGCGGCGCCGAGGGCGGGAGCCCCCCGGACCCGCAAAGACTGGATCGCCTCGCAGAGCTCGCCGACGGAGCCGACCAGAATATCTTCAAGCCTCTCGGGGAGGAGGGTCTGGTCGATCATCCCGACGGCCTTTTTCTCGTCGTCCCACCAGATCGTCCTCAAGGTATCACTCGCGGCGGAAGGTCTTCACCTGGCCGTCGATGACGACGACCAGCTCGTCGACGTTCTCGAAGATCCCGTGCTCCACAACCCCGGGGATCTCCGATAATTGGGCGGCGAGGCCGCCGGGGTCCTTGATCGTCCCGAAGTCGGCGTCGATGACGAAGTTTCCGTTGTCGGTGATCACCGGGCCGTCCTTCATCCTCGCCTGCCGGATCTGGGGGGAACCCCCCAGCTCCTCGATCCTCCGGCTCGCAAGCCTCCTGGCGATGGGCAGGACCTCCACGGGGACGGGATGGCTGAGGGAATCGACGTATTTGGATGAGTCGGCGACGATGACAAACCACCGGGCGGAGGCGGCGACGACCTTCTCCCGGGCGTGGGCGGCGCCGCCCCCCTTGATGGCGGTGAGGTCTTTTGCGATCTCGTCCGCCCCGTCGATGGCGAGGTCGAGGACCGGGTCCTGGTCGAGGCTCGTGAGGGGGATCCCCGCAGCTATCGCCAGCTCCTGCGCCTGGTAGGACGTCGGGACCCCCAGAACCTCCATCCCCTCCTCCACCATCTCTCCTATCCTCTTGATCGTCCAGGCGACGGTCGAGCCCGTCCCGAGCCCCAGGACCATCCCGTCTCTCACCATACCCGCCGCCGCCTCCCCGGCGGCCCGCTTCTCCCCGGCGTTCGAATCCGGCGTCCTCACCATGAATTATCCGCCTCCAAATTGCCTGCCTTGAAGATCCTAAATCGACCATCGATCCGTCTGCTCTCGACCCTAATCGAGGACTTCGCTTCTGACCGTCGTGAAGACCGGCCCCCGGAGGTCGATCTTCTTATTCCTGCTGGTGATGTACCTCTCGAGAGCCGGCTCCAGCCGGAGGTTCACGTCCCCGGGGCCTCTCACGATCCGGACCCTCGTCTCCGACCCTTCTCCCCTCAGGGCCGCCTCTTCGGCCTTCTGGGCGGCGAGCTCCGCGAAGGAGTCGATGAACCTCATGCCGGTGGTGACCCCGTTCTCGAAGGCGTCCTCCCACTTGGAGGTCTTGGGGACCCCCAGGATGTTCTCCTTGTAGACGAGGACCTCGTTGTTGGCGGCGGGGCCGCAGAGCTTGGTATTCTCCTCCGGCTCCACCACCTTTACGACGACGCTGCGGCCAGAGACCGTCCCCCTCCACGCCTCAAACTCGCATGGGGATGGGGTGTCGCCGTGGAGGTCGCAGGTCTGGACGATGGCCCGGGCGATCTCGATCCCCGCGGGGGTCAGAGGCTCCTCCTCGACTCTTATCATCATCGCCATATCCCTAGCCGAGAGGTCGGGGTCCTGGACGAACTGCGGATAGGTGAGGGCCCGCAGGTCCTTCGCGCCGTAGAGGATCATCGCCAGCCTCTCGACCCCGAGGCCGAGGTTCATCACCGGATAGGGGACGTCGTACATCGATAGGGCGGTCGGGGAGTAGATCCCGAAGGTAGCAACCTCGACCCAGCCGCTGCTGTATTTGGTCGACGACCCGACGAGGCCGGGGTGGTAGGCGTAGACCTCGATCTGGGTATCGGGGACGTAGTACTTGCTCCGTTTGTCGTCGGGCAAAAACCTGAACTTCTGAAATCCGAACTGGGCGAGGAGGCCGTCGGCGACGACCTTCCCGTCCTCCACCGAAAGGTCCTCATCCATGATGACGCAGCTCGCCGAATGATACGTCATCAATCTCGCCGCGTCCTCCGACTGCTCCCGCCGGAAGCAGCGGTCGATGGAGAAGAGCTTTGTGGGGAGGGATGCCCTCCCGGCGAGGCTTCCGAGGGTGATGAACCAGCCGGAGGTCATGTGGCTCCGGAGGGTCTTCGTCGTCGCCGCGGGGGCGAGGGCCTCAAACTCGGGGAAGACCTCCGCCAGGAGGGTCGAGACGAGGGCGTCGGAGGCCCCGAGGGCGGCGGAGATCTCGTGGACGAGGTCGTCCCCCTCCACCGTCCCCTTCTTGTAGCCGTGGAGGATCCTCCTGACGGCGTCCACCTCCTCCGCCGAGAGGTCCCGGCCGAGGAGCTCCTTCATCTGGCCGGCCCGGCTCTCGGAGATCCCGACGTCGGGGCGGGGGAGCCCGGCGAGGTAGAAACATCGATCCAGAACCGCCAGCGCCTCGCTCCCGAACTGCTTCTTCACCTCGCCGTCCTCGACGATCAGCGGGTTGATCGCCTCGTCGAAGCCGAGGCGGAGGTACGCCTCCCGGAGCCTCCCGATGACGTCGAAGATGGGGTGAGGCTTCCCGTAGGACGAGACGCGCCTGGGGTAGCGCCGGTTCAGGGGCGGCACCTCTAAGTACTCCCCTCCCTGCTGCCAGGCGGCGTCGAAGTCCTCGCCGGCAGCCTCCCGAATGCGGGCTGGATCGAACTTCATAATCGCTGGGATTGGCCCGCCCCTGCTTAAGACTTTTGGGAGCCTATAGGTCGGATAGTTTATAAGGTCTCATCCCTCTCTGGAAGAGAGGTGGGATCGGCCTTGAAGTGGCTAAAAAAGATCTTTTCGAAGGAGTCGCCCCCGCCGACCCCGGCGGAGGAGCCGCCGAAGCTAGACCTCTCCCGCGTCGATGGGTGGATCGCCGACCGATCCGCCGACTCGGGGTTTGAAGGCGGGGTCAGGTCCCTCTACGCCTCCATCGAGGGGGTGGCGAGGGACCTGGAGCGGGACCTTTCAGCCCTGGAGTCGGCGGAGCCGGCGGAGGAGGCCCCGCCCCGCCTCCTCAAGGCGGGGACCGCCACCAGGGAGACGGTGGTCCGGCAGATGAGGGTCCTGGTCGAGAAGCTCGCCCCACCCCGGAGGGCGGATCAGGCTTCGGCGGAGGAGTACCACTCGACGATCCTCAAGCTCCTCCAGAACACCGTCCAGAAGTTCGGTAGGGCTCAGAGGTACACCGCCGCCCTCTTCCCCGGAGAGGTGGAGGCGATCAAATCCGACCTGGGGGCGATCAGCCGCCACCTATCGGAGTTAGGCGACCTCCTCCAGGAGCGGGAGGAGAGCCTTGGGGCCCATAGAGCGGCGGCCTCGGCCGCCGCCAGGGTCCGGGAGGGGAGGGGCCAGATCGAGGCGCTCAGGGCCGAGATCTCCGATGGGGAGGCCCTCCTCTCCCGCCTGAGGGATGAGGAGGCGGGCCACCAGGAGGAGATCGAGGCCTGGTCCCGGAGCGACGAGGGGAGGAGGGGCCGGGAGGAGAAGAGGTCCCTGGAGGAGAAGATGAGGGAGAGGGATCAGATCGAGATGAGCATGAGAGACCTCGTCGCCCCCCTCGCCAAGGCCCTCTCTCGGGCGGTGAAGCAGGATGATAGCGACCGGATAGCCCTCCAGCACCGGGAGGTCTTCGAGCTTCTGATCGTCGCGCCGGCTCGGGCCCTGGAGGGGGATGCGTCGGGGGCGCTCTCTGAGCTGAAGTCGAAGGTGGACCTCCTGGGCCTGCGGGATAAGATGAGGGAGAGGGTGATGGAGCATATCGACCACCTCCTGGAGGATCGTCCCCTCCATCTCCTCAAGGCCCGCCACTCCGCCCTCACGGCCGAGATCGAGGAGCTCGAAGAGAGCCTCTCGAAGAGGGGGGGCGATACGGCACGGCTGAAGGCGAAGCGGGACCTGGTCCGCCAGAGGATCTCATCCCTGGAGGCGGAGCTCGAGGACCGGAGGCGGAGCCTCGCCCTCCTGGAGGATCGGCTCTCAGGAGACCTCTCGGACCTGAAGGGGAGGCTGGAGGAGATCGCTGAAAGCCCCCTAGAGGTCGACCCCTACCGCTGAGGGGCTGCCCAGCCACCCCGGTTGGCGATACCAGGCGGCCTCCTCCCCCGCCCTTCACCGATCTGCCCTCCCTCATAGAGGTCCCCTCCGGCTCCTGGGACCAGGCCCGGCGATCTCCACCAAAGCCTCCCGGCTATGATGAACGCTCCCGATCCTCAGAGGTACGCCTCGGTGACGTACCTTCTCATCATCCGGTGGCTGTTGAAGTAGTAGGCGAGCATTCCGATGGAGTTGTTCATCATCCTCACCCAGTCGTCCTTCCGGTGGTAGAAGGTCGGAGCTATGATGTACTCGAGCTTGCTGTAAAGGTCCTCTGTATCCTTTAGCCTCCCCTCCACAGGGGGTAGGTCCTCCTCGGGTCCGGGGCCGATAGACCAGCCGGTCACCCCCTCGATCCACCCCTCGATCCACCAGCCGTCGAGGACGCTGAAGTTTATGACGCCGTTGTGGGCTGCCTTCATCCCGCTCGTCCCCGAGGCCTCCAGGGGCCGCAGCGGCGTGTTCAGCCAGACGTCGACCCCCGAGATCATCTTCGATGCGAGAATCATGTCGTAGTTCGCCAGGTAGGCCACCTCGATTTCGCCCTTCAGGGCCCGGGCGACCCGGAAGATCTCCTCGATCAGCCTCTTTCCCTGGAGGTCTCGCGGGTGGGCCTTCCCCGCCATCACCACCTGGACCTCGCCCCGGGAGCTGATCCTCCGGAGCCGGTCCAGGTCGGAGAAGAGGAGGGTCGGCCTCTTGTACTCCGTCGACCGCCTCGCAAACCCCAGGGTCAGGACCTCGGGGTCCATCGCCGCCCCCGTCGACCGGTTGACGTAATCGATAAGCTCCCCCTTGGCAGTGGCGTGGGCCTCCACGATCTTCTCGTCGGGGATGATCCCGACCCTCACCAGCATCTCCGGCTCGTTCGCCCAGCCGGGAAGGTATCGGTCGTAGAGCTCCCGGAAGGGGGGGCAGGTCCAGGAGTAGGAGTGGACCCCGTTCGTCACCGAGTGGATCTCGTAGCCCGGAAACATCGATCGCGAGGTCTCACGGTGCTTTTTTGCGACGCCGTTGACGTACATCGAGAGGTTGAGGGCGAAGAGGGTCATGTTCAGCCTATCCCGGCCGCCGAACCTCCTCAGCATCTCTATCGCCCCTCCCCCGAGGATCTCCCGGACGATCTCGTAGGAGAACTGGTCGTGGCCCGCCTGGACCGGGGTGTGGGTGGTGAAGACGCACCTCTTCCTGACCCCCTCCGGGTCCCCGCCAGACCTCTCCAGAAGCTCCAGGGCGAGGAGGCTTGAGTGCCCCTCGTTCATGTGGTACTTCCGGATAGAGAACCCCAGGGCCTCCAGGATCCTCATACCCCCGACCCCCAGGACGATCTCCTGCTTCAGCCGGTACCGGTCGTCCCCGCCGTAGAGGACGTCGGTGATCCCCCTATCCTCCGGGGAGTTCTCCACCAGGTTGGTGTCGAGGAAGAGGACGGGGACGGACCCTCCGGTGGGGCTCTTCAGGATCTGCTCCCAGGCGGCGACGGCGACGGGCCGTCCCCGAACCCGGACCATCGCCCTCTCCGGCAGGAGGTCGCAGAGCTCCGAGGGGTCCCACTCCGCCGGGTGCTCGATCTGTCTTCCGATCTCGTCCAGCTCCTGCCGGAAGCTCCCCTTCCGGCTCGCCAGGGTGACGGCGACGAGTGGAATCCCCAGGTCGGCGCTCGACCTGACCGTGTCCCCGGCGAGGGTCCCAAGCCCCCCGGCGTAGGTGGGGATCCTCTCGTCCAGGCCGATCTCCATCGAGAAGTAGGCGATCGACTCCCCCCTCAGCGCCCCTTTAAAATCGCCCTTCTCGTTCAACTGGATCCGCCTCCACCACGTCGGCGGCCGGGAGGCCGGCCGTCTCCAGACCCCGCCGGATCTCGCCAGCTTTCTCCCCTCTTTGGCGTTAAAACTACTTAACCTGACCCCCGATCCCTTTCCGGAATGCTGCCGAGGTCTCCGGACTCCTGCCCGCCAGGACTCAGGTCGACGGCTTTATCTGCTACCGATACCAGGCGGCCTTTATGAGTAAAAGCCAGATGGCTTCTGCCGATGAACTCCCTCCTCAAGCCAGCGGAGGCGGAGTATGAGGCGGAAGGGCGGACCGAGAGGCTCTGCCTCCGGCGGGGTCCGCCCGGACGTCGAGGGCTTCTACCTGGTGGGGGATGTGGCGGTGGTCTCGATTTCTCCGGCCCGGCAGGGCGAGGGGAGGCGGATCGGCGAGGCGATCATCTCCTCTCACAAGAACGTCAGGACCGTCCTCAACAAGATCTCAAAGGTGGAGGGGGAGCGGAGGGTCGCCGAGTTCGAGGTCCTCGCCGGCGGCGGCACCCTCACCTGCCACCGGGAGTACGGCTATTCTTACCGCCTCGACGTCGCCCGGGTCTTCTTCAACCCCCGCCTCGCCGGCGAGAGGATGAGGGTCGCATCAAAGGTCCTCCCCGGAGAGCGGGCGATCGTCCCCTTCGCCGGGGTCGGCCCCTTCGCCGTCCCCATAGCAGCGGCGGGGGCGAGGGTCCTGGCCCTGGAGATCAGCCCCGAGGCGTGCCGGTGGCTGGCGGAGAACGCGAATCTGAACGGGGTCGGCGATGGGATCGAGATAGTGAACGCTGACGCCTTCGCCTTCTGCCGGGCCCTGACAGGGAGAGCTCCCGAGGAGGGAGAGACGATGGGGTCGGGGGGAGGGGGGGAGGCGAGGCCTCCGGAGAGGCGGTTCGACCGGGCCGTCGTCCCCACCCCCTACGGCAGAGACGATATCCTCGAGGCCATAAGCCCCCTCGTCAAGGCCGGCGGCGCGATCCACTTTTACACCTTCAAGAAGCGCCATCAGGTCGAGGGGCTCATCCGGGATTTCGAGGGCCGGGGTTTAACGGTTGAGCATCACCGCAGGTGCGGGAACGTCGCCCCCGGCGTCAGCCAGTGGGGCTTCGACCTGAGGAGACTGGAATGATGAGGGAACCCCGCCCGAATCCGATCTTTGGGAAAGTTATAAGAGATCGGAGGCTGAAAGCTCCTCTGATCGCGTAAAGTCAGGAGAAGCTGGAGGCTGCAGGTCTTGAAGGTCGTCGTTCCCATGGCAGAGGGCTTTGAAGAGATCGAGTTTGTGACGATCGTCGACATCCTGAGGCGGGCCGAGGTGGAGGTGGTGACCGCAAGCCTCGGCAAGAGAAATGGAGATGGATCTGCCGGGAGGGGAGGCGCGGCCGACGAGGACGAGGTCGGGGCCGTCCGGGGGTCCCACGGGATCAGAATCGTCCCCGACGCCTCCATCGACGAGATCGACCCCGAGGATTTCGATGCCGTCGTCCTCCCCGGAGGCTATCCGGGCTTCGTTCACCTGGGCGAGGACGAGCGGGTCCTCGACCTGGTCCGCCGGATGGATGAGCTGGGAAAGTACGTTGCCGCCATCTGCGGCGCGCCCTCGGTTCTGATCAAGGCCGGGGTGGTGGAGGGGAGGCGTGCGACGATCCACCCCGCCGGGCGGAAAGATCTGTCCGACGACCAGTACGTCGACGACCGGGTCGTCGTCTCGGGAAAGCTCGTCACCAGCAAGGCCGCGGGGACGGCGATGGAGTTCGCCCTCCGGCTGGTGGGGGAATTTGCGGGAACGGAGAGGATGAG
>Ga0334890_1005664_pt1 | contig 10426 bp, 10 predicted proteins | sample GraSluR1_MG_3_FD_207220 | JGI IMG/M metagenome (GOLD analysis project Ga0334890, IMG submission 207220) | Sludge microbial communities from methane-producing bioreactor in Wageningen University, Netherlands - Granular Sludge_31_08-R1 | ecosystem: Engineered > Bioreactor > Anaerobic >... | reverse complement strand
TTCCTTAAGATCGAAAAACCCTTTGATAATGCTACTATAGACTGTTCCATCACCTACGCCAACCAATACAACATCGGGAACCTGATGTTCGAGATCTCGAAATATCTCAAAAGAAGCGGTTTTCTTACCTTCGAGTAGATATGGATTGTACGCAGAGTTTCTGCAATACCATCCTTCTTTTTGACCATATTCTATGGAAAGATCAAAAGCTTGATCGTAAGTACCTTGGATCTGAAAGACTTGCGCCCCATAGACCAGTAGTTGCGCAAGCTTCGCCTGTGGGGCAGCATGGGGGATAAAGATATGCGCCCGAATTCCAGCCGCCGCGCTGAGCCCAGCCAGAGAACTCGCGGCATTCCCGGTAGAGGCAGTATATATATGCTGGAACCCGAATTCTTTTGCTTTCGCCAAAGCAACTGCCGATGCTCTGTCTTTGTAAGAAGAAGTTGGGTTTCTCCCGTCATCTTTGATCCATACCTCACCGACACCCCACTTTTCCGCTAAAAGGGCTGACGGAATCATAGGAGTATCTCCTACGAGCGGGATTGTGGGCAGCGTTTTTGAATCAATCGGCAATAGGTCTTTCCACTGCCAAATCCCATGTTCTCTGCTCAATTCGGGGGGGGACTCCTTCCAATCCAAAAGAACCTCCAATACCCCCAACCGGGTTCCGCAATCGAAGCAGGTGTAATGAATTTCATTTTTATCATACGTTTTTCCACAATGGATGCAACGAAGTAGATAAGGTCGATTCATGATAGAATACCTGAGATCGCCTGAACCGGACATCTGCTTTCGCATAATCCGCATCCAAAACATTCGTTTGGGACTACATGAATCCGTTTTTCTTGCAATTGGAGTGCGAAATACGGGCAGTTATGTACACATCTCATACAAAGGGTGCAGAGTTCCCTATCAAAGAGGGGCGTTTTTTTCGCGAATGATTCCTTTTGTTCACGGTGTGATGACCCTACGAGCTTTGAGATCTGGTCTACCCCTGCCTCAGCCATAGCCTTAGAGAGATCATGCAAAATTTGGGAATATACCTGCTTCCCTTTAAGCATTGCCGCTGAAAGAATCTGAACGGCATTCGCCCCTGCGATCATAAACTCAAGGACGTCTGTAGCGTTCGAAATACCGCCTACACCAATGATGGGAATATCACTATGATCTCGAATCCTCCGAATAACGGAAAGAGATATTGGTTTGATGGCCGGGCCAGACATCCATCCAAACCCATCCGAACTGCCTAAAGGTGATTGACCAGTTTTCGCATTGACCGGGAAAACTGGGCCTAAGGAGTTGGTTGCGACGATTCCATACCCTCCCCTTTGATGTACCATTTGGGCGAAGGTAACCGGATCAGGAATATGGGGGCTAATTTTGATGAAAACGGGTTTCGAAGTAGCCATCGCTGCCTCTTCTACAATTTGACCGATTGGTCCTAGATCCTTCCCGGAATAGTGAGTCGATAGCTCAAAAGCGTCTGCAAATGCTTCAAAACGGGGGATCAGAGACAGGATCTCCTCACGGGAATAACCCAAACTAATGAATAAGGGTTGATGTAGATCTTGTATCTTCGGAAAAAAGTCGTTTTCCCACCGTTCTGGAGGGTGTTCAGACCATAATTCCGTGTTTATAATCCAATCGGTTCCCCCAATGATGCAAGGACGAGGCACTTCGGCAGCGTGTACGCTTATTGTTTTTGTTACAATAGCTCCCAGGCCTTGTTCGGATAAATATCGGATTTTCCGATCATCTCCCACAATTGGTCCTGAAGCGGGCATAATCGGATTTTTCAGGCAAATCTGTTTTCCAATGTAAACTGAAAGGTCCTTATCCATCAAACACGCTCACAACTAGCCATAATCTCCTCCAAATCCAAGAAGAGAATGAGGCGTTTCCCTTTCTGTACGACACCTTTTGCTTTACGATCTGTCTGATCCGATTTCGAAGCTGTATCGATCTCGGATTCTTTTGCTCGAATCACTTCCTTGACTTCGTTAACCAAAAAACCCACTTCAGAGTCTTCCAATTTTGTCACGAGCACATTCTCGAATGTTAGTTCCTCTGATCCCGTTATATGAAGCAGCTTAGTAAGGTCCAATACAGGCACAATACGCCCTCTTAAATTCATTACTCCTTCAATGAACGGTTTGGAATTCGGAATCATGGTAATTTCGGATCGTTCGATAACCATCTCCACAAAATCAACTTCAATACCGAATTCTTGGTTGCCCAAACGAAAACTCAGAATCTCAATGATCGTTTCTTTCGATCCTTCGGTATTCTGATTGGTTGTTTTGGTTGCCATTTATTATTCCCTCCTTTTCTTACCGTTGTTTGATAATGGTTGGGATATCAAGAATCAAAGCGATCTTTCCGTCTCCCAATATCGCAGCTCCAGTAAAGACATCAACCTCTTTGAACAGTTTACCCAAAGGCTTGATAACAATATCTTCTTGCCCGATTAATGAATCGACCATGAATGCGCACTTCTTTTGCCCAATTTGAACGATAACAATGTGTGCGTTTTTGTCTACATTGGGTTCAATCCCAAATTCCTTGTGCAGCCGTGCGATCGGGATTATTTCTCCTCTGATGACGACCACTTCTTTGGATTGTACGATTTGAACATCATCAATGGCAATATTCATCGTGCTATCAATGTTCGCGATTGGTATCGCAAACACACTCTCTCCAGTTTTCACCAACAGCGCTTGGATAATGGCGAGTGACAAAGGGAGAAGCACTTGGACTTTCGTCCCTCGACCATCCAGATGTTCCAGGAAAATGGAGCCATTAAGGCTTTCCACGATTTGTTTCACTTTCGATAACGGAGAAACCCCTTGTTGAAACACCAACCCATTGACTTCTTGATCATCCATTCGTTGCATATCCAGATCAGAAATACCCAGTTTGGAAGAAGCCATCTGAAGAATTCGTTCACGGTTCAATTGCCCTCCATCACTAATGATTTCCAAAACCAAATGGTTTCCTTCATGTTTTGCTTGGAGCACCAACTGATTCACGGGGGGCTTTCCCTTTTTCATTCTTTCTTCCTTGGACTCAAAATCAAAATCGCAAATAACCTGGTAGATATCATTCAGAGGTTGTTCCATTTCGTCTGATAAAGCCCTATCGAGTTCTGTTTCTTCACCAATCTTTTGAAGGCGAATCTCTCTTTTTTGTTTTTTGGCGCTTTGTTCGATCCATTCCTCCCCTTTAGACCAAAGCTGTTTTACTGGTACAGTCCGGATCTTCATTACAATGTTCTGCAAATCAAGTGTAATCCGGTTCAACTGGGCAATACTGTCGTCCACTTCCTTAATCCCGTATTTTTTTAGTGCCTGGGATATATAACTCCGCGCAATAACCAACTCTGCCATTAGGTTCATCAAAGTATCCAATTTGTCGTAATCCACTCGGATCGTTTGCGCATTTGCGCTTGAAATGGTTTTTTCCTCAGAAAGGCTTCCTTTCTCTGCGATAGTGCTCATCTCCATCCCTCCTTATTAGCATTGGTGTGTGTCCCGTTCGTTTCCCCTTCTTTCTGGTAGGTTTGCACATCTATCGATAAGTATTTTGCCAACACACGGAATAGGGTTTCGTTCTTGATCGGTTTTGTCAGATACTCATCCATACCAGCTGCATAGCACTCGTCTTCGTCTCTGTTGGACGCATGCGCAGTGATCGCAATTATAGGGACGTGGTATCCCGTTTCTTCTTCCATTTTTCGTATCATTCGAGTCGCTTCCCATCCGTTTAAAACAGGCAGCTGAACATCCATGAGAATCGCAGCGGCGCCCTCTTCCTGATACCGTTCAACAGCTGCTTTTCCGTCTTCGTAGACAATGGAATCGAGTCCTATGCTTTGGAGTTGAAGTTTGATCACCTTTTGATTGACAAAGTCATCTTCTACGAGAAGGATCTTTTCCCTTTTTTTCACTTCTTGCGGCGCTGTTGGACCAAGGATTTTCGAAGGAGTTTTCTCATCGGAAGCAGGGCGTTCTATCTCATCCGTCAATTGAGGGATTTCCATCGATAGACGAACGAAAAAAGAAGCTCCTTCGCCCGGTTGACTTCTCACCCATATTCTCCCTCCCATCCGTTCTGTCAATTCTTTGGCAAGAACCAAACCAAATCCTTTCCGAAAAAGCAGGCTGGGTGATCCCTTTTTACCAAAGGATTCGAGTGGGTCAAATACATGATTCAGTTGTTCTTTTGGTATTCCGGGTCCATTATCGGAAATACATATCAGCAGTTCTCCCGAACCAGCTGTTATTGGTGTCCACCGAAGACGAGATTCAATTCTTCCGCCCGATCGGCACGTTTGAATCGCATTATTGAATAAAGAAAAGAGGACCTGTTTGATTTTCCCTTCATCACCCAGCAAGACTTTGGGAAAAGGGGGTTCTTGTAAGCTTTGGATATCAATCCGTTTTTCTTTGATCGAGGGTTGAAGATTTTGGACAATGCTTGATATTGTCTGCTCAATCTCCATCGGAATTGACCGAACCTCGGTATCATTCGAGTACAACTCTGAAAACTCTACAAACTGACTGATGACATGCATCAAATTGTGTACTCCGTTTTGGAGCAGAGAGAGGTATTCTCTTTGCTCCTCATTCAGGAGCGTCTGTTCTAACAATGTGCTCATACCAATGATTCCATTCATTGGTGTTCTCAGTTCATGGCCAATGGTTTGCATGAAGTCTATTGTTATCTGATTGGCTTTTTCTACCTTCAATTGCGCCTCGTGGAGTTCTCGGGTTGCTTGCAGTAGCTCTGAATTGGCGACTGAAAGGCTCTTTGTCTTTTCTTTCAACTCACCATTTGTCCAATGGAGTTGCTTCGCTTGATGATAAATCTGAGTTTCTGCTTGTTCCTGGTGCTTTTTGAGCTCTTTCGTCCTTTGAGTCATCGACTGAAACTGAACCGCCAATCGCCGGAGTTCTTTCGGATGAGCTATTCCATCATTCAACGGATGGTCAGTTTTTTTCAAATCATCGATCCACCCCGAAAACCTCTGTAAAGGAGCAAGAAACATCCGATTCAAGAACATGAGAAGGAAAAAAAACACGATCATACTCACACCGATTGCTATCCCAATTGATTCTTTCAGGGACTGAACCATCCGTTGATGCACATAAAAAGAGGAAGAGAGATAGGATACTTCGGCAAATCCAATCTCTTGACCGGAAGAAACGATGGAGAATTCTTCCACCCAATAATCAAAAGAGATCGACTCCGCCGATGACTCAAAAAAAACCTGATTTGCCCCATCTCGAAGCCTGATCCCTTCGATGAGTTCACGGCGAACAAGATCGTTTCCTATCTGGCGAATCAACTCTTCATCTGAATATCGAAGCAACATAGCAAGAGTAATGCGTAAAGAATCAAGATCACTTTGAACTTGGATCTCATATTCGTTTTGCGCATTTTGCTCTGAGATTAGATGATAAGTCACCAAAGATAAAAAGGTAACAATGAAAACACTCAAGGGTACCCAAATAATCAATTTTCCTGTTATGGAATGCAAATAAGCAAGACATCTCCTTTCTCTTCGTTTCGAAGGATGATCCTTATTGTTCTAACACCCTCCGCTTCCACAATCACAACACATGCTCAAACACCATAAGGTGGCGCATGCTTGACAACAACGAGCCGTTTGATCGGTCTGATCCGAATAGCCTCGGGTCCGGTAAAAGTAGGAACTATTGCGTAGCTGCTGATAGACTTGCTGGTATTCCTGATTCTGAGGTTCCATTCGAAGCGCCGACTCAATCGACGACAGTCCTTGCTGGTAATCTCCTTCATTGATCAACACAATTCCCTGTAAAAAAAACCACTCGGCTGGACGAACGCTCATCTGATCCAATAAGGATCGCGCCTGGGCCCATTGCCTTTGTTGAATCATAACCCGAATCCGTTGAAAAGCCTGGGTATCTTCGCCCCGGGGCTGTGAATACCCTTGACTCATGGACCCTTGGTTCGATGAGCCATTGATTAGCTCATCATATGCTTGATTGACTTCTTTCATTTTTTCTTCAGCCAATTCTTTCATATGGGGTTCTGTATATCGGTCCGGATGGAATTTTTTGACCGAACTGTTATACGCTTGACGGATTTGCTCTTTAGTGGCATTCCTTGGAACTCCCAATACTTCATACGGATCTTTCAATCCCATTTTCCTCCTCCATTGTTGAGGTCTGTAAGCAAGGAAACCCATGGGTTAGAATCGAATGACTCATTGCAGGTATCGAATAATGGAAAAAGCGATCCCATTCTTCCTGGTATCTACGCATTTCCGGCCGGAGCTCATTCCAAGAACAAGCAAGATGCGAAATCAACAAATCCACTTTCCATCGTTCCTTCTCACGAACGGTAACAACACTCTCGCTGAGCGATTGATCCCCCAAAAACAAATCGATATACTGGTATTTCAGTGGATTATACCTCATTCTTAGAACATCTTCTCTCAGATCTTGAATGGCATCCATGAAAAACACCCATTTCCCGATTAGTCGGATTGTCGTTTTCGCCTCGGATGAAATCGGAATTGCACATCGATCAGCGATTTTCCGAACAAGCCCTTCCATCATATGCCCAAAAACCAAAGCCATATGGTCCATATCATAACAGTGAAGATCTTCTTTCTCTTGAAGATCGCTGATTCCGAGCGCAACGATATCGCGGATTTCTGGAGGCGTGCGTTTCGTTTTTCGCTTTACCAACCAATGTAGGGCAATGGCCAGATACTTTTTCCACCCAGATTCATCCTTCCAATAGTCCAGTAATTGATACTCCAGCAAGAGAAACTGGGCTTTCAAGATCTCGTCTTCGATCCGATCGGGTTGCTTGATGGTCTGGCTTTTCATCGGATGAACCAAACACCGAGTTTCTTTCGTTCTCAATGGATCGGAAGAAAGAGAAGAGAGAAAAAAGGATAAAAAGCAAAGATCATATGATAAAAAAAACCGCCCTAATTGGCCCCAAGATCGGGCAGTCGCTTTGCACAAACTACAGTAATGGAGTCGAAATCCTGAGCTTTCTTCTGGAGATTGCGCTACAGGCCTAAGAATTCCTGTCATGGTCCACCCTTTTCTTGTTCTTTTCGAATTCTTTGCTGAATGCCGTTGACTAGCGATTCTTGATCTATACCAACCACATTGATTTTTTCTTTCCCAAAATGCGCACCTAGTTCTTCGCGTGTACAGCGCTGGAATCGATAAATGGGAATATTCCTCGTTTCACTCCGGTCTTCAATCTTTTTACTAATCTTTTGGGGGATGTCTTGGGCAAGAAAGACCATTTTTCCCTTTGTCTTATGACTCATAATCAAAACGTCGACTGATTGGATTCCGACTGCAAGCGTATTTTGCCGCCGGGCCATTTTTATCATATTAAGGATCCAGGTTTCCAAACGGGTCATTATCTCTCTCCCGGTTCTTCAGGATTCAAAGCTACATGAGTACTCAAACCAACAAGGATACTGCTGGTCAGCATGCTGCTTCCTCCATAGGAAAAAAATGGCGAAGGGATCCCGGTTACAGGCGCTACTCCTAACACCATGGCGGTATTCATTAAGAATTGGAAGAAAAAAATGCTGTACACTCCCACTAGAAGATACTTCCCACGACCTTCTGAGAATCCGATGAGTTTGATCAAGGCAAACAAGAAAAGCAACCATAGCCCCAAAAAAACAAGCATCCCGAACCAACCCCACTCTTCTGCGTACACAGACAATACAAAATCAGTATGATCTGTTGGGATAAACCCATATATATTGCCTTCTCCTCGCATATACCCGCTTCCGGTCAATCCTCCTGAACCAACAAGAATCTTAGATTGCTGAGTGTGATAATACGTATCCGGGTGGGCATGGGGTTGAATAAACGCTCGAAGCCTTAACCATTGATACTCTTTTAATTGGGGAAGCCCTACAGATAAACCGATCATTCCCATAATAATCAATATTCCGAAAAAACGAAACAACCGACGGACATAAAAAAAACCCATTACCACCCACATAAAGAGAAAAATCAGAGAGGTCCCTAAATCCGGCTCGAGAAAGACCAAAAAAGCAACCCCAAGCGCTAGAAATCCAGAAACAACCAGACCTAGAATGCGAATAGACATGGAAGAAAGAATGAATGAAATACCGATCACCCAGACCGGTTTCGCAAGTTCGGAGGGTTGAATGGATCCAAATGGTGTTTCGAACCACCGCCTTGCTCCCCCTACGGTATCTCCGAACCATCGCAACCCAATCATCGAGAAAAACACACAAGGGATTCCAACCACTGCAACCCATTTCCAAGGGATTTTTGGAAGAAAAAAACCAAAAAACACACAACTACCAATTCCCAAAAGGGACCAAGTGAACTGGATACTCCCTAAACGCTCAAACCGCGATAGAAAAACGGCGCTCCGCAGGTTGAGGTTTCCTAAAATCACGAGAAATGTGTAACTAAAAAAAAGAAAACCAACCCATGTTCGGCATGTTCGCTTTTCTTTGTCAGAATACTTGTATCTCATATACCCAATTATACCATGATTCCTCAGAATCTTACTTAGCCTATTCTGAGGGTGTGTTGCTTCTTATTTGATGAGGAAGTGAAGAAAGAAGGAGATCCACAAAGGAACCGTTAAAGAAAGGATGACGCCTTGACCAAATGCGACGAGTGTGTCCTCGGGGTTTGTGTATCGGGAGATCAGCCCCAGAAGAGTGTCCATCGTTGTCGCTCCGCCAAGGGATATGGCTCCGTTCGGCGATTTTTTGCCAAAGACAGGAACCAGAAGGATAGCAAGCACTTCGCGAAAAACGTTCGATGCAAAAGATACCGCTCCCAAAAGGGGAGAATGCATTTGGCTGATCATTGTTCCCGAAAGACTGTACCATCCAAGGCCACTCGCAGCGGTCATCGTTTCAAGGGCACTTAACGGAAGAACCCAAGAGCAAATAAGAGCACCAAAGAAAGTCCCTGCAATGGTATATATGCTCTGCCAAAGGATTTTGGGGAAAGACAGCCGGAGCTTAACGAAAATGCGCTCTCCGCTGCCAATATCGATACCTACAACAAAGACGAGCATTACTAAAAGCACGGTCGAAAGTTCGGAAGGAAGAGAAAAGGCGCAAAAATGACCCGTTATGATCCCAAAACAAACCGATGAAACCAAAAGAAGAATGATCATTCGACACTCTTTCTGCGAAGTTTATGGATCCAACCATATAGGCCGGCAAAGAGAAAGCTGCCTCCTGCAGAAAAAAAAGCGATACTCATAGCCCAAAGACCAATATCGGGTAAATCTTGGAAGAGCTTCTCATCATTACCGATTTCGAATCCCATCACAAAAAGAAGAAAAGCAGTAATGATTGGAATCAGAAAGGGTTTCCGTAACCATTGCACCTTTTGATAATACCCAAGGAATAATCCCAAAACAAACGCAAGCAAGATCCAAAAAAGCACCTTTTCCCTCCCCTTTTTTTGTTTGTTAACCGCAATTGATTATGAAGGAACGCTAATGAAAACGGAATCGAATTCTTGGGTCAACAGCAGCCAGAAGGATATCTGCGGCCAAATTTCCAAGAATCAGCATCAGTGAGCTAAGGAGCAACACAGCCATGACCAGATAGGTATCTCGGGCATTGATTGCTTGGATCACCAATCGCCCCATACCGGGCCAAGCAAACACTGTTTCTGTAAGAACAGCCCCACTGAGGAGGCCGGATAAGCTATACCCGAACATCGTTACCAAAGGGTTGATCGCATTCCTCAAGGCATGTTTGTAGATCACTACTTTTCTCGGCATCCCTTTGGCGGCAGCAAACTCGACATAATCCTGACGCAGCTGATCCAGAAGCTGGCCCCGCATCTGGCGCATCACTCCAGCAAGTCCACCGAACCCCAAGGTGATGGCAGGACCTGCAACATGCCAAAAATACGATCCGATCAATTGCATTGTACCCATGGAAGCGCTATCTACCGGAAGCATCCCTCCTATTGGAAACCATCTTGTTTTTGCGGCCATATACAGAAACAAAAGCGCAAAGAAAAAATTGGGGATCGACAAACCAAAGAGAGCGATCGCCGATGAAATTTGATCCGATAGTCTGTATTGACGTAAAGCTGAGTAGATGCCCAACCCGATCCCAATTACCCAGGCAAAAACGATTGAAGTGATGCTTAACAAAAAGGTCGCGAAAGCGCGTTCCCAAACTAACGAAAACACTGGTCTACGGAATTGAAAGGAATATCCGAAATTCCCCCTTACAACCTGTCCCAACCATAAAAAATACTGAACAACTGGCGGATGGTCCAAACCCAGCTCCCGCTCCATCTTCTGCAATGTTTCCCGAGATATCGTTGGATCCAATTTGAACCGGTCGAGATAATCGCCCGGCGCAAGAGACATTACCGCA
>Ga0334890_1005661_pt1 | contig 10430 bp, 10 predicted proteins | sample GraSluR1_MG_3_FD_207220 | JGI IMG/M metagenome (GOLD analysis project Ga0334890, IMG submission 207220) | Sludge microbial communities from methane-producing bioreactor in Wageningen University, Netherlands - Granular Sludge_31_08-R1 | ecosystem: Engineered > Bioreactor > Anaerobic >... | reverse complement strand
GACCCGACCCGGTTCTTCGGCGACGCTGGCCCTGCGGATCACTTGGCTCAACGGCGAATGGGACCGCTTCTGGCAGAACCGCCCCATGGCCGCCTAGAATCTACCTACAAACGTGCAGTGCACCCCCTGTGGGAGGGGCAGATTCTGCACCCATGGTGTACGGCCGCACGCCGGTCCCGTCCACCTGCCGCTCTGAATCGCATCCGGTGGCAAGGCGCGTTCAGTGAATCTTGTCGACGATGTATTGGGCGCTGAGGAGGACGTCGATCGCGATGACGGCGTAGAGGATGAGCCATCGCACCGACGGCAGGCGCAACTTCTGGCGCGTCATCGTGAAGATGACCATCATGGCGATCGCCGCGATCAGATGCATCTTGGCCGCCTCGACGAACAGGCGCGCGTAGCCATGGCCGAGGCCGAAGGCGGTCTGGAAGTACTGCGCCGCCAGCAGCAGCGTCGTGATCGCCAGAACGCCCAGGACCATCGCGCCGATCAGGACCCACTTGCCGTCGGAGTAGCTCGCTTCGATCAGGCCCTGGAGCCCGACGCCCGCCAGGACCGACAGGCACACCAGCGGGATGCTCAGCCACAGGATCGGGCTGATCCCCAGCCACGCAACCTGGGCGGGCGCGAGAAACGACCGGCAAAACGCCAAGGCGAAGCCGCAGACCAAAATCAGCAGGATGCCGTAGCGGCGGGACCGGAACATCATCGCCAGACCAAGGACCAGGGCCGCGACGGGGACGTGATACAGGCTGGGCAACGCCGTCGTGCGCGTGACCATCACCAACGGCGCGACGAAGCCAAACAGGTCGACCGGCTTCGGCGCCGCCTGAATGGGCGCGGCAAACAGCCGGTAGTCGGCGCCGGCGCTGACGCGAAAGAACAATATCACCGCAAGAAACGGCAGCAATGACAGCAGCAATGACACCGCGCCGCCCCGCTTTCGGCCCAGATAGGCGGCCGGCATGAACAGCCAGGGGATGCTCGCCGCCAGAAGAACGGCGGTCTCGTGGAATCGGGCCAGTGACAGCACGAACGGCCCGAAGCCGTAGACCAGCCCGGCCAGGAACGAGCCGGCGAAGCCGACCACCCAGCGCCGACTCAGGACGAAGCAGCCGACCGCCGCCAGGCAGACGCCGGCCGGCAGCAGCCACTGCCGTGGCGTGAATCCATCGAGATAAGGACGATACAGATGGACCGCGAAGGCGATGTAGAGCACGCCTGACACGGCCAGCCAGAGCAGGTTCTGCGTGCGTCGCGACACAGTCATCGGTGGGCCTCCGCCGGCTCGCCCGCCGTCGCCGGGACAGGCTGCCTTGCCCCCGAGAGATCGTTGCCTGCATCGAGAATAGGAGTTGCTCGTTTCTTCAAGACGCTACATCTATCCGTTCTTCAGGACGACCTTGCCGCTGCCGGCCGTGATCGTCCCGATTCGGTTGACCTTTTCTCCCCATCGCTGGAGGTTCCGGCCGATCGAGTCGGCGAAGTCGGCCGCGACGATCAGCACGTAGCCGATCCCCATATTGAACACGCGAAACATCTCGTCCTCCTCGACCGGCCCGGCCTTCTGGAGGAACGGGAAGATTCTCGGCCGCGGCCAGCTCGATGTCTTGAGCACCGCGTTGCAGTCCTTCGGCAGGATGCGAGGGATGTTGCCGACGAGGCCTCCACCGGTAATATGGGCCATCGCATGCACCACGCGCTTGACCTTGTATTTGGCCAGCAGTCGGACGATCGGCTGAACGTAGATTCGCGTCGGCGTCAGCAGGGTCTCGCCGACCGTGGTGCCGTCAAGCTCGTCGAGCACGTCGTTCATCCTGAGGCGGGCCTGCTTGAAACAGATGTTGCGGGCCAGCGTGTATCCGTTGCTGTGCAGCCCGCTGGAGCGCAGGCCGAGGATGACGTCGCCCGGTCGGACCTTGTTGCCTCGGATGATCTTGTGCTTCTCGACGACCCCGACGGCAAAGCCGGCGAGGTCGAAATCGCCTTTGCGATAGGTGTCGGGCATCTCGGCCGTCTCGCCGCCGATCAGGGCGCAGTCGGCCATGCGGCAGCCGGCGGCGATCCCTTTGACCAGTTCAGCCACCAGCGCCGGTTCGAGCTTGTGGAGGGCCACGTAATCGAGGAAGAACAGCGGCTCGGCCCCGATCACGAGCATGTCGTTAACGCTCATCGCCACCAGGTCGATGCCGACGGTATTGAACTTCTTCGCCCTGGCCGCCAGTTGGACCTTGCTGCCGACGCCGTCGGTACAGGCGACGAGCACGGGGTTCTTGTAGTTCTTCTTGAAGAGCTTCTCGTCGTAGTCGAGTCGAAACAGCCCGGCGAACCCGCCCGGCAACGCGATCACACGCGGTCCGAACGTACTGGCCAAGCTGGACTGGATCCGCTCGACCATCTCGTCGTTGGCGTCGATGTGGACGCCGGCTTGCTCGTAGCTGACGTACTTACTCATGGGCAGGCGAGAAGTCCTCGAACATCGTCATCTGGTAGTGCTCCATCGTGAACTTGTTCAGCGCGATGTCGATGGGGATCCGATACTTGCCGTTCCAGCAGGCGGTGCAATAGTGATCGGCCGGCAGGGCCGCACACCAGAGCATCCCTTCCAAAGACAAATACCCTACGCTGTCGACTTCGAGGAACTCCTGGATTTCGTCCAGGTTCCGATTGTTTGCCAGAAGCTCTTCCTTGGTGGGAAAGTCAATGCCATAGTAACAGGGATAACGCACGGGCGGGCAACTGACCCGCATGTGGATCTCGGTCGCCCCCGCCTCGCGCAGGGTGCGGATCTTGCCCCGCGTGGTCGTGCCGCGAACGATCGAGTCGTCCACCACCACGATGCGCTTGCCCGCAACGACCTCCTTGATGACGGCGAGCTTGAGCCTCACCGCGACCTCACGCATCCCCTGCTCGGGTGAGATGAACGTACGCCCGATGTAGTGACTGCGAACGAACCCCATGTCGAACGGGATGCCGCTTTCCTCGGCATACCCGATCGCCGACGAAGTGCCCGAATCAGGCACAGGAATCACCACATCGGCCCCGATGGGATACTCCCGGGCCAACTGACGGCCGAGCTTCTTGCGAAGTTCGTGGACATTCTCGCCGAAGACGAGGGAGTTCTGTTTGGCGAAATAGACGTGCTCGAAGATGCAGTGGGCCGGCGTGATATCGCCGCGCCGGACGAAGAAGCGGCTGTGCAGACCTTCAGCGTCAAGCCGGACGATTTCGCCGGGCTCGACTTCGCGAACATACTCGGCCCCGATCGCGTCAAAGGCGCAGGTCTCGCTGGCGACGACGTAACCTCCTTGTTCGGTCCGACCGATGCACAGCGGCTTGATGCCGTACGGATCGCGGGCGGCGCAGATATGGTCGGGAAACATGAACAGCAGCGAATAGGCGCCCTGAAGGTGGTTCAGGACGTGGCCGAGCGGATCGGGCTTGGTCTGGTGCGTGGGCTTGGCCAGCAGGTGCACGATGACCTCTGTATCGCTGGTGCACTTGAAAATGCTGCCGTATGCCTCATATTCATCGCGCAGCAGTCCGGCGTTGATCAGGTTGCCGTTGTGGGCGACCGCCACCTGGCCCCGCGAATACTCCGCCAGCATGGGCTGGCTGTTCTCAACGCTGGATGAGCCGGTTGTCGAATACCGCACGTGGCCGATCGCCATCGGATTCGCCAGCTTCTCCAAGATTCCCGACCCCGTCCGAAACACCCGTGAGACGGTACCTTGGCTCCTATAGCACTGGATAGACTCGCCGTCGCTGCTGGCGATGCCGGCCGCCTCCTGGCCGCGATGCTGAAGGCTGTGCAGGCCGAAATACGCCTTCTGGACCGCGTCGGCGTCGCCGAAAATGCCGAAGAGCCCGCACTCTTCCTTTTTCTCAGGAAAGACCTCGTTCCCATCACACTCAGATAATGGCTCAGACATGACCCTCATGCCTCTTGAGAAGAGGTTGACAATTTCAGTTCGAGAGAAACGTTCGTATCACCCGCCAAAACCCATAGTGTACCGATCTGCCGATCCCGCGTCAACCGCCGTGTCGAGAAACATCGCCCGGCCCCACTTGCGATCACGATGGCGTGCCACGTGTGCCAACACATACCCCTGTCGTGGCACGTGGCAGGCCATCCCGCAGGGGTGTCGCCCTCGCCAACGGCCACGCGCCCATACGCTGGCCTCCACGTGCATGACAAGGTGACCTGTGTTCGTGTCGCTTGTCGTTTGGCAATGTGGATTTTTGGGCGAAAAACCCAGACCGCCAAGTGCCAAGTGCCAACACACACCCCTGTCGTGGCACGTGGCGGTGGCGGTGGGTCTCGTCACCGTTCGTCATCGTCCGCATCCGGCAGATGCCCTGCCAGGATTGGCGGCATGGGCTCAAGCCCATCCTGCAGGCTTCAGACCAATGGTGTCACGCCGGGGATGGCGACCGGGCCGACGGGAAGGTCGCCGAGTTCGTACCTCGGCGGGGTCAGGTCGAGCTTGGAGCCCTTCATCGCCCAGTCCCACTTCATGGCCCGCCCGGTGTACGCGCTCATCCGGCCGAGGATCGCGGTCATCGTGCTCTCGGCTACCGCCTTGCCCTCGTTCAGAGGCCGGCCGTCCCGAATGCTGCGGATCAGGTCGGCGTGCTCCTGCTCGTATGGATTCGGCGTCGGACCCTGGTATTTGTAGGCCCTGGCCCCCTGGATCGCCCCTTCGGTCGCGATGCCGTTGGCGCCGACGATGCGCTCGCCGATGCGGTCGGTGCAGCCGGCGATCTGACGGGCCATGCTCAGGATGCGGGCGCCGTTGGGATACTCGAATTCGACGGCGAAGTGGTCGTAGATGTTGCCGAACTCCGGCTCGATGCGCACCTCGCGGCCGCCCATGCCCATCGCCATCACCGGATGCGTCCCCATCGCCCAGTTGATCACGTCGAGGTTGTGGACGTGCTGCTCGACGATGTGGTCGCCGGAGAGCCACGTGTAGTAGTACCAGTTGCGGCACTGGGTCTCCATGTCGGTCCACTGCGGCTGCCGCTCGGTGTAGAATCCCCACTGCCGGACCCAGCCCTGGACCCAGTAGCACTGGCCCGCGACGAGCTCGCCGATCTCGCCGTTGTGGACACGCTTGATCACTTCGACGTACTTCGGGTCGTGGCGGCGTTGCGTGCCGGCGCCGATGGCCAGCCCCTTCTGCCTGGCCAACTCCGATGACGCCAGGACCGAACGGATGCCCGCCGGGTCCACAGCGACGGGCTTCTCCATGAACACGTGTTTGCCCGCTTCGATGGCCGCCTTGAGGTGTATGGGGCGAAAATGCGGCGACGTGGCGAGGATGACGAGGTCCACGCCGCTGTGGATGACCTTCCTATACGCCTCGAAGCCCGTGAAACACGTCTCCGGCGTGACCTTCACCTTGTCGGCGTGGGTCCAGGGCGCCGAGGAACTCCAGTCCTTCTCGCCGTTGGTCTTGATCGTCTTGAGGCAGGTATCGATGCGGTCCTGGAACAGATCGCCGAGGGCCACGATCTCCACGTTGGGCGCCGCATCGACGCAATTGCGGACCGCCCCCATGCCCCGGCTGCCGCAGCCGATCAGGCCGACGCGGATCGTATCGGACCCGGCGGCAAAGAGCCGCCCGCCCCCCAGCCCCATCGCAGCCGCCGAGAGGGCCGCACCCTGCATGAACCTGCGCCGCGAAATCGACTCGCCCGACCCGTGTGTGTTCTGCCGTACCATGTTCGTCTCCTCGTCCAGAAGTCCGGATGATCCGCGTGCATCGCGCTGCACCTCGGTGTCCACCAGTCTGCCCTCTTCTCAGAAGAAGGTCAAGGCCCTGCAAGAAGCCGGTTCAACAAGGGGATGAACCTGCGGATGGCGTTGCCGCGATGGCTGATGGCGTTCTTCTCGTCGTCGGGCAGTTGGGCCACCGTCCTGCCGAGGGCCCCGACGAAGAAGACCGGGTCGTAGCCAAAACCGTTCTCCCCGGCCGGCGTATCGACGATGAGCCCTTCGACCTGGCCCTGCGTCTCGACGAGCACTCGCTCGGGACTGGCCAGACAGAGGTGGCAGACGAATCGCGCCGTCCGCTTCTCGGGCGGAACCCCTTCCAGCAGCCTCAGGAGCTTGGCGATATTCCGCCGGTCGATCTCCCGGCGGTCGGCCCCCGGCCCGGCGTCGCCCGAGAACCGCGACGACTGGACGCCCGGACCGCCGCCCAGCGCATCGACCACCAGACCCGAATCGTCGGCCAGCGTCCAGAGCCCCGTCGCACCGGCGTATTCGGTCGCCTTCTTGCGGGCGTTCTCAGCAAACGTCGCACCGTCCTCCTCGACCTCGTCGACGCCGGGAAAATCGGATAGCGTCTGCCACGCCACCGCCCCGCCCAACATCGCCCGCAACTCCCGAACCTTCCCCGCATTCGTCGTCGCCACCAGAATCGTATGCCTGGACTCACTCACAGTTGGCATTCCTTCGTGAAGGCGCGTCTGGATGACGACACGCACTCACGTCGATTTCAGTCGTTCGATTTCCGCCGCGATCTCTTCGATCACCTCAGGATTGTGAATCACCTTCTTGTCGCCCTCTTTGACCGATATAACGTAGAAGACACCCCCTCCGAACTCCCGTGTGAACTTCTCGTGCGTCTTCTTCTGAAAATCCCGCTCGTTGATGATCTGAGCTATGTACGCATATCCAGCAGGCTTTATCTGGAGACCGATGTATTTGTTCTCGATTTTGATGAAGAAGTCTACGTTGTACAGCCTATCCCACTGATCTGGAGCCGGTTCAACCTTGACGTTAAGAGCCCGTTCGAGTTGGCCATATATCGTCTGTATCTCCGACTGGTATCCATCATAGGTGCGGTTTATGACGAGGTTGACGATGAAGTCTACGCAGTCCTCCTCGCTCACACTGTCGATTTCTGCCTGGCAGACTTCAGTGACCTTGACGTAGAGCCTTCTCCCAAGATCTTCCAGATGTGTCCTCGGGTAAGCGCGTTCGTAATAGTAGTCTTCCCAATCTTGCACCCGCTTCGGTCCACACTTGCGTATCAACTCAGAGACGGGCCCAACCTTGGTCTTCCGCGTGAGGCCCCATCTCATGTTCGCCTGATTGAGTATCCATTCCTTAGCCACAGGTTAACCCCCGGCAAGCCGCGCGAATTTCTCCCTTTGCGCGTAATCTCGCGAACGGTCTGCATCTGCAAGACCACTCTTTATCAAGTGCGCGTTCAGGAACGTTCGATTCTGCAGGTACAGGTAGCAGAGCAGATTGTTATCTCCATCATACTTGACATCGTCAAACTTCATCGCCACCCTCTGACCCCTCGTCTTGCCCTCCAAAAAGTCGATTGCCTGTTGCCTCATCTTGGATTTGGTCTTCACGCCGAGCAGTCTCACTTGGATGCCGTCACCAAGCACGAGCCGCTCCGGGGAAAGCACTTTCTGGACGCGGTAGTATTCCTGCCTCCGTCCGCTTCGGTGGTTAATTTTCGAACCAAACTCCAGAGTTCGGGGGTCGATCTTCTTGTCGAATTGGACGGCGTCTCTGAAGACATAGGGAAGGCAAGCGACCTTCTCCTTGAAATCCGCATCAAGGGTTTCCTGAACCTTCAGTTCGAAAATGGCCCCTTCGAACAGAAGCTTCTCGCCGATACCGAGCTTGCGGCGAATCACCGGCATGAATTCGGGATTGACCTCGTAGCCGACCGAGTTACGTTCGAGGTTTCTGGCCGCCAGAGAGGCTGTCCCGCTGCCGAGGAAGGGATCGAGAACCGTGTCACCAACGAACGTGAACATCCGTATCAGGCGACGTGGAATCTCTTCGGGGAACATGGCCAGGTGGCCGTCCTGCCGTTCGCCCGGGATGTTCCAGTGGCCGGCAAAGAACGTGTTCCACTCCTCCGTCGTCATGCGAGACTTGTCTTTGATCGCCTGGCTGACCTTCGGCGCGGTCCCATGCTTCTTGAAGATCAGGATGAACTCATAATCCAGCTTCAGGATACCGTTTCTTGGATAGGGAAACGACCCCATGATCGTGGCCCCGCCGGTCGTGTTGCACGTGGTGACCTTCTGCCAGATGACCGCGCCCATGTAGTCGAAGCCGACGGTCTCGCAGAACTTGATGATCTCCGTGCGAATCGGAATGACCTTGTACCGCCCATAATACACGGACCGGGCGAACTGATCACCTACGTTCACGCACAGGCGGCACCCCTTGGCAAGTACCCTGTGGCACTCGGACCAGACGAGGTTCAGGTTGTTGATATAGGTCTCGTAGCTGTCGTCGAACCCGATCTGCCGGCCGTTGCCGTAGTCTTTGAGCTGCCAATAGGGCGGCGAGGTGACGACGAGGTGCACCGATTCGTCGGCCACCTCGGCCATGGACCGCGAGTCCCCGGTAATGATCCTGTGGTGCGTTTTCACAACGGCAATCATCCAACAAAGTCAAGATGGGATTTGCCCTGCTTATAGCGGGTCTTGCCGCATCTTTCAACCCTCGCCCGGCGGGCCGGCGTCGGAACGCGAAGGGCGGGCATCGTGCCGGCGCTAAAACGAGCTTTTTGCCTACGCACCGCCGGCGGGCCGGCCGGCTATCGAATCATGATGACCAACCTTTGTTTCGCGAGGATCAACCATGGCAACGCAAGTGGATACCAAGATCGCTGAGACGCAGATTCATCACCTCATGGACGACTGGGCGCGGGCCGCCCGCGACAGGGACATCGACGGGCTCATGGCCTGCTATACGCCGGACGTCGTGTCGTTCGATATGATCCCTCCGCTGCAATACGTGGGGGCCGAGGCATACCGCAAGAACTGGCAGATGGGGTTCGAGATGTGCCAGGAGCCGGGCGACTTCGAGACGCGCGACGAGACGCTCGCCGTGGGCGCCGACGTGGCCTTCTGCCACCGGCTCAACCGGATGAGCGGGACCGACAAGGACGGCAACGCGTTCGACTGCTGGGTGCGCTGGACGCAATGCTTCCGGAAGATCGACGGCAGGTGGCTCATCACACACGAACATATCTCGGTTCCGATCGACATGGAGACCAACGAAGGGCTGATGAATCTCAAGCCCTGAGAGGGTCCAATGCGACTGGCTCAAGGCCAAGTACGGCCTGTCGTGGCAGGTGCTCCCTGCCATCTTGGGGGAACTGCTAAACGATCCTGACCGCGAGAGATCGGAACGGGTCATGGAGGCCATGCTGCAACTGGTCAAACTGGGCATAGCGGCTCTGAGGGGAGCTTATACGAAGAGGGAACCTGAAAACCCGTATCTGGGAGAATACCCATGGCTGCAATGAGAACCCATCCCGTTGAAGAGGCGACGGATCGCGTGTTGCTGATCACACGCGTCTTCGATGCGCCGCGAAGCCAGGTCTTTGAGGCCTGGACCGAGCCCGAACACGTGGTCCAGTGGTGGGGTCCGAAAGACTTCACGTGCCCGGTGTGCAAGATCGATCTCCGCCCCGGCGGAGCCTACCTCAACTGCATGCGCAACCCCGACGGCCAGGACTTCTGGTCGCAGGGCGTCTATCGCGAGGTCGTGGTGCCCGAGCGGATCGTCTGCACCGATACCTTTGCCGACGAGCAGGGCAACCCGGTCTCGCCTGAGCATTACGGCATGAGCGCCGACTGGCCGGTCGAAGCGGTGCTCGCGGCGACCTTCACCAGCCAGCAGGGCAAGACGATGCTCACTCTGGAGCATTCGCCCATTCCGCCGGGCCGGCAGCGCGATATGTGCCGCCAGGGCTGGAACGAGTCGCTGGACAAACTCGCCGACTACCTCCTGTAGTACTTGTACAGGGAGCGAAAGGCGAAGTGGAGCAGGTGTTTTTCAACGACTGGCACGTGTAACGGACGATCAGGTGCACGGCGCTGTACGGGCGGGCGGAGGCTGTTGACGTGGCGTCGAATGACGTTTGGCCTGCCACGTGCCATCGGCAGGGGTGCGTGTTGGCACGTGGCACGCCGTCGCGGGTAGGGCGAGCGTCCCGCTCGCCTCGTGCCGTGCGGGGACGCACAACCCATGGTGATCGCGACGTCCGCCAGAAGTGGATCGCCCCTGCGGGCGCTGGACGCCGGCAGTGCCAGTGCCACCGCCAGGCCTGTGTGTTGGCACGTGGCACTGGCACTGACTCAGGCATATCAGACACAGCCCAAAGACAACCTCTTCTCCTGACACGCAGGTGTATGTGAAGATTCCCTGGTATGGGGGGGAGGGGCAGGGCAATCGCATGTATGGCTATGGGGGTGTGACTTGTGTGTGTCTGTTTATGACGGGAGGGGGATTCGAAAATGGCGACAAGTAGATCGTCACCCCGGCAGGTCCTTTTTCTGTGACAGGAAACCCTCGCAAGAATATCTTAAGTTCCTTTGCTAATTTGGGTTGCGCCAGCATCCAATCTCCTTTAGGTTCGGGAACATCGTCG
>Ga0334890_1005658_pt1 | contig 10437 bp, 11 predicted proteins | sample GraSluR1_MG_3_FD_207220 | JGI IMG/M metagenome (GOLD analysis project Ga0334890, IMG submission 207220) | Sludge microbial communities from methane-producing bioreactor in Wageningen University, Netherlands - Granular Sludge_31_08-R1 | ecosystem: Engineered > Bioreactor > Anaerobic >... | reverse complement strand
GGCGGAGTGCTTGGCAAGAAACTGGTCCTGAGAGTGGAGGACGACAAGAACCAGCCCACCGAGACCGCGGCCGCGGTCCAGAAGATGATCAGCCAGGACAAGGTGGCCGTGATCATAGGCTCGGCAGCCTCCAAGTGCACGCTCGCCGGCGCGCCAATCGCGAACTCGAACAAGATCCCGATGGTGACGCCCACCTCCACCAACGAGAAAGTGACTCAGATCGGCGAGTACGCTTTCAGGGTCTGCTTCATAGACCCGTTCCAGGGCGACGTCATGGCGAAGTTCGCGGTGGATAACCTCAAGAAGAAGACGGCGGCCTGCCTGTTTGACGTATCCAACGACTACACCAAGGGCCTTGCCGAGGCGTTCAAGGCCAGCTTCGAGAAGATGGGGGGCAAGGTCGTCGAGTACCAGACGTACAACGTCGGCGACCAGGACTTCAAGCCGCAGCTCACCAAGATCAAGTCGAAGGACCCCGAGGTCCTGTTCCTGCCCGATTACTACAATACTGTCGGCCTGATCGCGAAGCAGGCCAGGGAGATAGGCATCAAGTCCGTGTTCCTCGGAGGGGACGGCTGGGATAGCGCCGAGCTGACGAAGATCGGCGACAAGGCCATCGAGGGCGGATTCTTCTCGAACCACTACTCGCCGGACGCCAAGAACCCTGAATCAGTGGCGTTCCGCGAAGAGTACGAAAAGACATACAAGGGCACCCCCGATTCCTTTGCCGCCCTCGCGTACGACGCGATCATGATAACCGTCGACGCGATCGGCAGGGCCGGCAAGACGGACGGTGCCGCGATCAAGGACGCCCTGTCGCAGACCAAGAACTTCAAGGCGGTCTCGGGCAATATCACGATAGATCCGGCCACCCGGAATCCGATCAAGAGCGCGGTTGTGCTCAAAGTGATGGATGGCAAGTTCGCGTTCGAGGCGCTTGTAAATCCGTAGAACGGAGCCGGACGACCTGGCCCCCCGGATACTAAACGATGACTGCGGTCCGGATGACCGCAGTCATTTCTCTCCATTGCTTCATTCCACGGGAGGCGCCACGGGAGGCGGCGCCTGATCCTTGCGGCGGAAGAGCGATAACAGGTTGGATCCGTATGAGTAGCGTTTGAGCATCGCCAGGTCTCCGAACTCGCTCCCGATATCCTCCTTCTCATGGTGTTGCACGAAACACATCCCGTTTGGCTCCAGCAATCCGAGGGCGGCAATCCTTTCCATCGTCCTCGGACCGAGACCCCGGAAATACGGCGGAGCGACCATGATGATATCGTATTGCTCTCCCTGACCCGCCAGGCGTTCGACGGCCTTCAGCACGTCGGCGTGTACTAAGGTGGAGCGGCCCTCGAACCCGCAAGTCCGGAGGTTGTGCTTTATCACCGCGATGGCTTCCACGCTGATCTCCACCAGGGTCGCGGTCGAGGCTCCGCGGCTCAGGGCCTCAATCGCGTACGCTCCGGTGCCGGCGAACAGATCCAGGAACCTGCTACGTGGAACCAGTGATTGCGCTATGTTGAACGCAGCCGCTCTTACCTGGGCGAGCGCGGGCCTCGTCCGTTCCCCAGCAACGCTCTTCAGCCTGCGCCCCTTCTCCGATCCAGCGATGACTCTGAGCAACCTCTCTATTCTACCTCCCAACCGGCACGATCCGGCGCGGACCCGCCGCAGTATGTCTACGAGGAGTACTGTTTGGCCTCTTCCACCCCGCGGAGCACCCTGAGCGCGCCGGCCGCAAGCGCCTTCATTTCGTCGGATCCGGGGAACACCATCAACGGGGCGATCCACTCGACCTTTTCCTTGATCCAGCCGACGAACATATCTGAATGGGCAAGGCCCCCGCCTAGCACGATAGCATCGACCTTGCCGTCGAGAACCACGGCCATCTGGCCGATCCATTTCGCCACCTGGTATGCCATAGCGTGAAAGATCAGTTCGGCATGCCTGTCGCCGGCCACGATACGCTTATGCACTTCGAGACCGTTGTTGGTCCCGAGATGGGCCACCAGGCCGCCCTTCCCCATCATCTTGCGTTGCATTTCCCTTTGCGTATACTTGCCTGAATAACACATGTTGATGAGGGCCATCGCCGGCAGGTCCCCCGCCCTTTCCGGAGTGAGGGCGCCAGACGACGAGGCGTCGTTGCCGTCGATCATTCTACCCTTCTTATGAGCGGTTATTGAGAAACCACCGCCGAGGTGGACCACGACCAGATTGAGGTCGTCGTACTTCCTGCGGAGGTTGTCGGCTGCGCGCCGGGCCACCGCCTTCAGGTTGAGGGCGTGGAGCAGGGAGTCCCTCGGGAGTTCCGGCAGCCCGCTGATGCGCGACACATCATCGAACTCATCCACGCAGGGCGGGTCCACTATGAACGCGGGTGCCGGAACCTGCCTGGCGATTTCCATGGCTATGGGAGCCCCCAGGTTGCACGCGTGTTCCCGCCTTGCGTTATGCAGGCAGTCGTCCACCATCTGATCGTTCACTGCGTACGTGCCGCCCACCATCGGTTTGAGGAGCCCGCCCCTGCCGACCACGGCCTTCAGATTCTTGAGGCTGTAACCGCTATGTTCCAGGGCGCTCAGGATTAGGTTCTTGCGATACTCATACTGGCTCGACACACTGCTGAACGCCGCGAGATCCTCCACGCCGTGCTGTACCGATTCTTCGAAAACGCAATTATCGCCGTCATACAACGCGATCTTGGTCGAAGTTGAACCCGGATTGAGGGCCAGAACCAACAGTTCTCCCCCTGCCATTGCGATGCCTCCTCATGGAGCTAAACATAGCTTCACAGAGCGGTGGTTCCTCAGCCTGGACAACATCACTCCCTGCAACCATAATGTCATTGTGGGACGAATTGGTATGTTCGATATCCGGGGAGCAGACTCCTCCATCTTCCCGCCGTCCACCTACCCGACGTTCACCTTCCTGCTGTTCACTGTGGGTGAAGGTGTTGCTACCGGAGCGCCGAATAATCTGCGTACTGGCATCATACCAGCCCACGCTCGTGAATGGGGCGTCCGAGGAGGGGTATACCGTGAGGGGAGACCGCTTGCTTCTTTCGCTCAAGTGCAGGGAGATAGCGGTGGCGGCCGTAATGACGGCTCTGACGGTGGTCGCGGCCACCTTGCTGAGGGTACCCGCGTTCGGCGCGAGGTTGTACTTTCATTTTGGCGAGGCCGTCCTGTGCACAGCCGCTCTGATCGGCGGCAGGCGCCTGGGGGCTGCGGTAGGCGGCGTGGGGTCGTTTCTTGCGGATATTGTGTTGGGGCTGATGGTTTGGGCGCCCGTGAGTCTCGTCGTTCACGGGCTGGAAGGATACATAATTGGACGCGCCTCCGATGGTCGCGGGGGAGCGAAGGACTTGAAGGCATTGCTCCAGGGCGTGGCGCTAATGGTTGCCGGGTACGCGGCGGCGGCGTGGGCAATTTATGGGAAAGCGGCGGTTCCCGTGGAGATCGCCGGGGACGTCGTCCAGGGCGGGGTCGGTATTGTGACTGCATGGTTCGTGTCGTCGGCGATCAGACGAGCTTATCCCGCGCTCATTCCCAGGGGGTGGATAGATGGTTGATTCCGGGAGACTTGCGGCCGTTGGGGCGGCGTGCGAACGCAGGCTCAGTATAGGCAAATTGCCCGTTAACCTGCTCGAGAGGGTCGTGTCTCGATACAGGGGAAGGATTAGAAGCGAGGTGGTGCTGCACCCGGCGGTGGGAGAGGATTCCTGCGCGGTGGACCCGTCCGATATGCTGGTGGTGATGTCGACCGACCCGATCACGGGGGCCGACGAGGGGATAGGCAGGCTGTCGGTGCACATCTCGTGCAACGACGTTGCGGCCAACGGCGCCGAGCCGCTGGGAGTCCTGGTGACAATGCTGTTCCCGCCGGGGTCCTCCGAAGGCGAACTCGAGCGCGTGATGGGCGGCATTGAGTCCGCCGCGCGCGAGGTCGGAATCGAGATACTCGGCGGCCATACGGAGGTCACCGAGGCCGTGACGCAGGTGCTCCTGTCCACTACGGCGATAGGATTGGCCCCTCGCGATAGGCTGGTGACGAAGTCCGGCGCGTCGCCCGGGGACGTGTTGGTCATGACCAAGGCCGCCGGCCTCGAGGCCACAGCGATCCTGGCGACGGATTTCGAGGACGTCCTGGTTCCCGAGATCGGGGCCGTGGTCGTGGATAGGGCCAAATCCTTCACGGATGAGATAAGCGTGGTGCGCGAGGGCCTGATAGCGGCGGCGAACGGAGCCACCGCGATGCACGACGCCACCGAGGGAGGCATCCTCGGGGCGGTGTACGAAATGGCTGAAGCCGCGGGGAAATGTGGGGGTCAACCGCTCGGATTCGCGCTCGAGATGGAGAGCGTCCCGGTGAGACCTGAAACCGCGTCGATTTGCCGGTTGGCGGGAGTGGACCCGCTTAGAGTGGTATCGAGCGGTTCGATGCTCATCTCGTGCAGACCAGTGGCCGCTTCGGGTATTGTGGAGGCCCTGCGCCTTGCCTCAATTGAGGCGCGGATAATCGGCGAATTCACTCGCGACGCACGCGTTCTGGTGGCCGGTGACGTAACGACCGCCGTGGAACCGCCCGGTCCGGACCACCTGTGGGCGGCCAGGCGGAACCTGCGGAGCCGGCGCGGGTGAAGCGGTGTGAGAGGTCGCGAGCGGTGGGCCCGCGGCGTGTGGTTGCATGGGTGACAAGCCCCGCGCGCATGGTATGATGTATCCGAATAGCCGAGGAGAGGGGTGTCACTTTGAAGGAAAAGGTCGAACAGGCCCTATCGAAGGTAAGGCCCAGTTTGCAGGCCGACGGGGGAGACGTCGAGCTCGTGGATGTCGCCGACGGCGTGGTGAAGGTGAAACTTAGGGGCGCTTGCGGTGGTTGCCCCATGGCCCAGATGACCTTGAAGAACGCGATCGAGCGCGTGATCAAGGCGGAAGTGCCTGGAGTGACGAGGGTCGAGGCGGTTTAGCCCACCACCAGGTGCGTCGCGGTCCGAGTAGGATTTCGCCGGATACCGGCGAATAGGTATCCGGCGATTTGTTGTGCTCCATTGTCGCCGGAGAGCGTGGTTTTGTGACGGAAAGGAGGGTTATATCGTGGCGTTTAAGATCAGTGATGAGTGTGCCGCCTGTGGCGCGTGCCAGGCGGAGTGCCCCAACGGAGCGATAGCCGAGGGAGACAAGTACAGCATTGACCCGGAGAAGTGCACCGATTGCGGAACCTGCGCCGATGTCTGCCCGGTTGGTGCGATCAGTGGAGAGAAGAAGTAGTATGTATGCAGCGGAGTCCTCAGCCGTCCCGGTTGGGGACTCCGATCGTTTATGCGCGGAGGAGTGAAATCGTGGAGTTATTGGAGAGAACACTGGATAGTATCGGCGTCCCGGACGCCGCTTCCGCCCTGGCTTGCCGCAGAAAGCTCGACTCGCTGACGAAGCCCCAGGGAAGCCTGGGGATGCTCGAGGAGATCGCCGTCAAGTTCGCGGGGATCACCGGAAAAGTCCCGCCGGATGTGCGCGATAAGGCGGTACTGGTCATGGCCGGCGACCACGGGGTCACGGCGGAGGGGGTCAGCGCCTTCCCGTCCGAGGTCACGGTTCAGATGGCTCTCAATTTCCTCAGGGAAGGGGCCGCCATTAACGTGCTGGCCAGGCACGCCGGCGCGAGGGTGGTCGTGACGGATGTGGGGATGGCGGGGGACCTTGATCACCCCGGCCTCAGGATAGACAAGGTCAGAAATGGCACCTCCAACATGAGCGTCGGCCCGGCGATGACGGGGGAAGAGGCGATCGCCTGTATCGAGGCAGGGATAAGGGCGGCCCGCGACGAGATCGCCAGGGGGACGCGCCTCATCGGCACGGGCGACATGGGGATAGGCAATACCAGCGCCAGCACGGCGATACTTGCCGCGGCCGGGGGGATGCCCGTGAGCAGCGTGACCGGGAGGGGTACGGGGCTGGACGATGCTGGAGTGAGGAAGAAGATAGATGTTATCGAGCGGGCCCTCCTCGTCAACCGCCCCGATCCGTCGGACCCCCTGGATATATTGGCCAAGGTGGGAGGCTTCGAGATCGGCGCCATCGCGGGTTCTATCCTGGGCGCCGCCGCGGCGAGGGTGCCGGTGGTCGTGGACGGATTCATATCGACCGCCGGAGCGCTGATAGCGTCCAGATTGTGCCCCCGGGTCCTGGATTTCATGATCGCTTCGCACCTGTCCGAGGAGCCGGGCCATCGCGCGGCGCTCGACCTGATGGGGCTCGAACCGATCCTGCGCATGAAGATGAGGCTAGGCGAGGGCACCGGAGCCGCGCTTTCGTTCCATCTCATCGATGCGTCTATCAGGATTCTCACGGAGATGGCCACTTTCGAGGACGCGGGGGTGTCGGGCCGGTCCTCGTAAGCCTGGCGAATCATACGGATGACCCGCGCCGCTCGCCGCGTTGCCCTGGACCGCCCGCGCGGATTATAATTCAATGGGTGATTGCTATTGAAAGGCAGACGCGGTGCGACGATACTCATCCTGTTCGTTGCCCTCCTATTGTCCGTACTATTGTCTTTGTGCACTGGAGCGGTGGGGATCTCGCCGGCTGAGGTCGTGACCGCGCTCGTTCGTGGCGGAGATTCGTCACCCGTCGCGGGCATACTCCTGGACATCCGCCTGCCGCGAGTGCTCCTCGCGGCCATCACAGGCTCGAGCCTCGCCGTTTCGGGCGCGATCCTCCAGGGGGTGTTCATGAATCCCCTCGCCGATCCCTACGTGATCGGCGTTTCGTCGGGCGCCTCACTCGGCGCGGTGCTGGCGATCATCCTTCACCCCCCCGTGGCCGTCGCGGGGCTGGGCGCCCTGCCCCTGTTCTCAATGGCGGGGGCGTTCCTCACGATTCTGGTGGTTCAACGATTGTCCTCGGTCGAGGGCAGGGCGTCGGTAATGAGCCTCCTTCTGGCCGGAGTCGCCGCGAGCGCTTTCCTGACGGCCGTCATTTCGGCCGTGACCTACCTGTTCGGCAACAGGGTGCACCAGGTGTGGCTCTGGATGATCGGCGGGTTCTCCCACGCGAGATGGGAACTCGTGATGATGGCCCTTCCTTATTCGATCGCGGGCATGGCCTGCTCGATGGCCTTCGCAAGGGATCTTAACGCGCTGACTCTGGGAGAGGACACGGCGGCCCATCTCGGCATAAACGTGCCGCTCGCCAGGAACGTCCTGGTGTGGACGGCCGCGTTGCTTACAGGGTCGGCTGTTTCGTCGTCCGGCATGATCGGTTTCGTCGGGATGGTCACCCCGCACGTATGCCGCATAGTGAGCCCGGATCATCGGTTTCTCATCCCATCGTCGGCGCTGGCGGGGGCGGTCGCGACGGTGCTAGCGGACGCTGTATGCAGGTCGGTGATGCCTCCCCAGGAGATTCCAGTGGGAATAATAACGGCCCTGGTCGGCGGGCCCTTCTTTGTCTATCTGTCGAGGCGCGCCCAGCGTGCCGGTAGGTCGGGCCCTGGAGGCGTTATGGGTTGATAAGGATAGCGGTGAACGGGATAAGCTGCGCATACGGGTGCTTTCCCGCTCTGGACGGCGTGACCTTCGAGATAGCGCGAGGGGATTTCACGGGGATCATCGGGCCGAACGGTTCGGGGAAGTCGACGCTGCTCAGGGCCATGAGCCGGGTATTGAAACCGTCCCGGGGCACCGTGTTGCTGGATGGCAGGGACGTTTACGCCCAGGACCCGAGGAGCGTCGCGAGACGCCTGGCTGTCGTCGAGAACGACGGCCGCAGCGAATTCGGCTTCACGGTCCTCGATCTGGCTCTCATGGGACGACTGCCCCATCTGGGCAGGTTTCAGCGGGAATCCGCCGCCGACGTAGAGATGGCGCGCGGGTGTCTTGAATCCACCGGTATCCTGCACCTTGAAGGGAGAAAGATCACGGAGATCAGCGCGGGAGAGCGGCAGAGGGCCCTGATAGCGAGGGCGCTTGTCCAGGAGCCCGAGATCCTTCTGATGGACGAGCCCACTTCTTTTCTGGATATCAGTTACCAGATTGATGTAATGGACCTCGTATCCAGGCTGAGCAGGGAGAAAGGGTTGTCGGTCGTCGTCGTGCTCCACGACCTCAATCTCGCGTCCCAATACTGCGGCTCCATCATCCTCATGAAGGATGGCAGGGTGCTCGCCAGCGGTGCCCCCGGGGATGTCCTCAATCAGGCCAACATCAGGGAGGCGTATGGGAGCGAGGTAATGGTGGTGCGCCATCCGGTTCACGGCCGGCCCCACGTGATTGTGCTGCCCAAGCCGGACCCGGCGGCGCGACCGCGCCCCGTCGAGAAGGGAAGGATCCACGTGATAGGCGGCGGGGCGATGGCGACGCGGCTGATGGGGATGCTCTCCGCCAGGGGGTTTTCGCTTTCGGCGGGCGCCCTGAACGTGGGGGACGGCGACTGGAGCGAGGCCCGCAGGCTAGGTGCGACTGTGGTTGAGGCGCCGCCGTTTTCGCCCGTCACCGAGTCTGACATGAAGCGGAACGTCGAGGCCATGGTGGGTTCGCTGGCGGTTGTCCTCGCGAATATCCCGTTCGGCCCCGGCAATCTAAGGAATCTCGAGGCGGCCGCGGAGGCGGCCTGGAGGGGCATACCTCTAGTCATCGTCGAAGGGGATGGGGTGGCCTGCCGGGACTACACGGGGGGCAGGGCGGCCGCGTCCCTTCAAAGGCTGGAATCCGCTCAGGGCGACGGAATCCGCGTGATCCGTTGTCCGGATGACGAGGCGGCTGTCCTGGCCGTGGAGAATCTAGAGAGAGAACGCGGCGCGGTCGTAAGCGGGGAGGGCCGGGATTGAACGAGTCGGACGGTAGGATAGTGCTCGTCACGGGGGGCGCGAGGAGCGGGAAGAGCATCTTAGCCGAGCGCATGGCGTCCGCGAGGGGCTCGGATGTCCTATACGTGGCCACTGCGGTGCCACGCGACCCCGAGATGGCCAGGAGAATAGAGTCGCACAGGAACGCCAGGCCGTCCGCCTGGCGCGTGATGGAATCCCCTGAAGATCCCGGGGAAACGCTGAGGGCCGCGGGCGAGGCGACTCCACCCCCCTGCGCCGTCATTGTCGATTGCCTCACCGTTCTCGCGTCCAACATTCTACTGAAGGACCTGTGGCTCACGGAAGACAACAGGGAAATGGACGATGCCCTGGTCGCGCTCATCGAGAAGCGGGGAGAAGAATACATGGCCGTGGTTCGCCGGATGCTCGAGGAGGCGAGGAGCGGCGGCCTTCACACCCTCGTGGTCACGAATGAAGTGGGCCTCGGCCTGGTCCCGGAATACCCCGCCGCCCGAGTCTACCGCGATGTGGTCGGGCGAGTTAACCAGGTCGTGGCCGCGGAGGCGGACGAGGTCTGGTTCGCCTGTTCCGGCATCCCATTGAGGCTGAAGCCGGGTCCGGTCATTTCCGGCTGGCCTGCTAGGGAGGCGGGTTCTTGAGACAGGCTTTGCGCTGGGTCCCACACGATTTTTTTCTCGCGGTAAGGTTCCTCACGCGGATCCCCGCGCCCTTCGGGCCGTGCGCCGCAGTTCAGCGCGCCGCTGAGGGCCCCGCTGAGGGCGCCGCGGCTCAGGACATTACGGCAGAACGCCTTGCTGGCGCCACCAGGTTCTTCCCGGTGGTGGGCGGGATCATCGGCCTCGCCACGGCCGGATCGAGTATCGTTTTCAACCTCGTGCTTCCTCCTCTTCCGGCTGCGGCCCTGACGCTCGCGGCGTGGATATACGTCACGGGCGCGATGCATCTCGACGGCCTGATGGACTCGGCCGACGGGCTCCTCAGCCACCGTGGCAGGGAGAGGGCTCTCGAGATCATGAAGGATAGCGGGACGGGCCCCATGGGGGTGGTGGCGGGCATTTCCGTGCTACTCGTGAAGGTCGCGGCCATCGCTTCCCTGGGGGGAGCGGGAGCCGTGGCCGGCCTCGTGGTCGCGCCGATAGTGGGGAGAACGAGCATGGTGTTTTGCCTGGCGCTGTTCCCGTACGCGAGGAAGGACGGCATGGGGGCGTTCTCGAGCAGGCTGAGCGGCTCCGCGATCCTTGCGCCTGCGATTTTCGGGATGCTCCTGGTGGTTGCGGCGGGCGGCCCTGCGGGCGCGGCCACGCTTGCGATCACCGTTGCCGCCGCTTGCGCCGCATCGTCCGGGGTGAGCGGGTTCCTCGGCGGCCTGACGGGCGACGTATACGGCGCCATCTGCGAGATATCCGAGGCGGCGGCCCTCGTATTATGGCTGGCCCTGCGGGACACCCTGGGGGGCGCCCCGTGGATGTGAGAGTGGCGCTGGTGAGGCACGGCGAAACGGACTGGAACGCGAATGCCCGCTACCAGGGCCAACGGGACACCCCGCTCAACGACAACGGTTTGCGCCAGGCGCGCGCGCTGGGCGGCCACATGGCTTGCCGGCGCGTC
>Ga0334890_1005657_pt1 | contig 10441 bp, 10 predicted proteins | sample GraSluR1_MG_3_FD_207220 | JGI IMG/M metagenome (GOLD analysis project Ga0334890, IMG submission 207220) | Sludge microbial communities from methane-producing bioreactor in Wageningen University, Netherlands - Granular Sludge_31_08-R1 | ecosystem: Engineered > Bioreactor > Anaerobic >... | reverse complement strand
ATTCAGTCGTTATATATGTTATAGAGATCCCTCATAAATCTTGCTGCTGCGTGAGTGGACTTTACGGGATCCCTCCTTTCATCAATAACAGAGTTTATTGTAAGGCCGTAAGATTTCCCCGTGCTGTGCATAAACTGCCACATACCCGTTGCCCCTACCCTTGAAACGGCATTTACATTAAGAGCCGACTCGATTACTGCCATATACTTAAGCTCCGTGGGAAGACCATAGGAATCAAAGATGTCTTCTATCATCGGAAAGTAATAGTTCATCAGTCCCAGAACAGCCGCAAACTTATCCCGCTGTTTAATAGTATAAACATGTATATGGTTACGGATAATGCTGTTGAATGGCAGATTAATAACGGAATGAATCTGGCTGAGCCGCTTTTCATAAACAGAATCTGGCAGCACCACCCCTGCTGTGTCGTACTCAGGATCGAACGGGAAATCCCCGGGCGCCATCCTGACATACCAGCTGCTGACAAGGCTGTCGAGGTCTCTCGTTATCTTTTCTGTATCAATATCGGTTCTGAGAATAATTGTATCAGATACGGAGAGGCTGTAAGCAGGTAAAAGCGTGATAATTGTCAGGAATGTGGCGGCAATTGAAGCTTTTAATCTCATGTTATCAGAATTTAAGTTAAAAAGTCATTTTCAGGCTCAGGTTAAGTCCTGTTCCTGTTATCCCCGGTACGGGCAGAGTGGCAGGACCAACGTTGAGATCCAGATTGTTGCTAATGTCGAAATTAAAAAGGCTTGCATCAACATTTGCATCAAGTATTGATATAAGGTACCAGGCTGCAAATCCGATATAAGTCAGATCACGGTTCTTCTTGTAATAATCGACTCCCTTCAGAAGCCGGTCTTTTACCCATGAAGCGGTTGAAGGGTTATGTGTTTCGGGATGGAGAACGGGATCATAATCCGCCGGATCAGCCCATTTGATCATCTCTATGTAACTGTCCGTCTCAGGTATCTTATCCGTGAAGTCCTGATAGGCTTTCATGTACCTGTTGAAGTTTGACGTGTTGTATCCAACGCTGTAAACAAGACCCCCAAAACCTGCATAAACAAAAGGTATCTTCCAGTATTTCCTGTTATACACCTGCCCCAGTCCGGGGAAAGCTACAGCAAGCATTGTGGCTTTCAGTGGATCGGGGCTGAAAGTGCGGTTTTTTCTTACCGGAAAGGATATTGTATCCTGTGCAAATGTTGCCTGCTGGGCACAAAACAGTTGCAGAATTATGATGACCGCTATATTTCTTACCGTACCCAAAATAAACATTTACAGGTATTTTACTCCGGTACCTGTATCTCAGCGCGACAAATATAATTATTTTCAGGAGTTAAGACGATCAAATATCCCTAAAATGCGCTCCATCTCTTCCGGATTCTCAAAGGTTATTACAATTTTGCCTTTCCCCTGATCGTTGATACGGAAGTTAACATCTGTGGAGAATATCTTCTTAAGGTGTTCAGAAAGCTGCAGGAAATCCTCGGTAAGCTTTTTCTTCTTTTCGTCCCTGGCGGGGTCGCGTGTCACTTCAGACTGGAGGTTCCTGACAAGTTCCTCAGCCTGACGGACAGAGAGATCGCCGTCAATTATCCGGTAATATATATTGATCTGTTTTTTGGGGTTCTCAATATTAACAAGTGTACGGGCATGGCCCATTGTAAGGTGTTTATTCCTTATTCCCAGCTGAATCTCTGCCGGGAGCTTCAGGAGCCTCAGGTAATTGGCAATTGTTGAACGTTGTTTTCCAACGCGCTCGCTCAGCTGTTCCTGTGTAAGCCTGCACTCTTCCGTGAGCCGCTGAAAACTAATTGCTATCTCTATTGCATCAAGGTCCTCCCTCTGAATATTTTCCACAAGTGCCAGTTCAAGCATAGCCTGGTCGTCGGCAGTCCTGATGTAGGCGGGAACGTGGGTCAGCCCCGCTAATCTTGCTGCTCTCAGGCGACGCTCACCGGAGATGAGCTGGTACCTCCGGCTTTCCGTCTCGCGCACTGTAAGAGGCTGAACGATTCCGAGCCTCCTTATCGATATTGCCAGTTCTTCAAGGGCCTGCTCATCAAAATTAGTACGCGGCTGAAAAGGATTGCCGTCGATAGAGTCGACAGGAATATTAAGATTGGCCTCTACTTTCCTCTCAAGAACCTCTTTCTCAACTCCGTCGATCAACGCTCCCAGACCCCTTCCCAAAGCATTCTTTTTTGTCATGGCAATTACTGTTCTATATTATTCCCCTCAGCCTTCATACTTGTCGATAAGCTCCTTGGCAAGATTAAGGTAATTTACCGATCCTCTCGAATCGGCATCATATAAAATTGCCGGCTGGCCGAAACTGGGAGCTTCCGACAGTTTGACATTCCGCTGTATTATGGTCCTGAAAACCATCTCCCCGAAATGCTTGTTCACCTCCTCGGCAACCTGATTCGAGAGCCTAAGCCTTGAATCGTACATGGTGAGGAGAAATCCTTCTATCTCCAGTTCCATGTTGAGGTTGTTCTGAATTATCCTTATAGTGTTGAGCAATTTGCCCAGGCCCTCAAGGGCAAAATATTCACACTGAACAGGTATAATGACCGAGTTGGCAGCAGTGAGGGCATTGACGGTAAGCAGTCCGAGCGACGGGGAACAATCGATGAAAATATAGTCGAACCTTCCGTTAAGCTTGCTGAGAACGCCCCTGAGGATCTTCTCCCTGCCAGGCCTCTCAAGCATCTCAATCTCGGCACCTACAAGGTCTATATTGGACGGGATCACGGAAAGATTTTCTATACCACACTCATGCAAAGCCTCCGAGGGCTCCTTTCCATCAATCAGACAGTCATATATGGTGCTCTGGACCTGCCTTACATCAACGCCTATACCCGATGTCGCATTCGACTGCGGGTCTCCGTCAACAATCAGTACCTTTTTTTCAAGCGCAGCCAGACTGGCAGCAAGGTTTATAGCAGTAGTCGTTTTCCCCACTCCCCCCTTCTGGTTGGCTATGGCAATGATCTTTCCCATCTTCTGTTTCTTAATGATTACCCGAATATTTTGAGCTTCAAATTTACTACTTATTGATTCAGCGGTGCCGGAAGAGAAGTGTGTAATTGTAAACATTTTCTTTGCGGTTTTCAACATTTTATTAACATCGACCAAATGGTGACAGGATTGTAATTTTCTGTATATATGGTATTTATCATGAGCGTGCCGGCACTGTTAAAAACTTCAGTAGAAGAAAAAATGACACTGTTTCAGAGGGCTCCATTCCCGATTTATTCACATCTTTACAGAGTTCTAAAGCTGCACCAGATGAAAAAAAAGAGTACCCGCGAAGAGTGGCTCACAATAATAAATCCCAATGCCGGGAACGGCAAAGGCAAAAAAGACTGGACCAGGATATCTGTGCTGTTCAGCAAGAATGATATTCCGGTTGTTTCAAGGTTCACGGAAAGGAAAGGGCATGCCATAGAATTCGCTCGTGAGGGAATAAGTGACGGATTCCGTAAGATTATCTCAGTGGGTGGTGACGGAACCCTGAATGAGGTGATGAACGGGATATTCACCCAGGAAGAGGTCCCGCCTGCAGATATAGTTACCGGTATGATACCTGTCGGAACGGGCAATGACTGGGGACGCATGTTCGGGATACCTCTAGTATATGAAGGAGCCGTGGAAATAATCAGGGAAAACAGACAAACCCTCCACGATATAGGTGTAATAACCTACCATGAGGGGAACGAAAAGCATCAGCGCTATTTTATCAATATAGCCGGCCTTGGATTCGAAGCCCTGGTGGTGAGTAAGACAAACAGGAAGAAAGAGAAAGGTAAAAGCAGTAAGGCAATATACCTGTACAATCTCCTCTCGAGCCTTATAGCATACCGGAAGGTTGTTGCCGATATCACCATCGACGGCCGAAAAACCACCTCCACAATTTTCTCCATCAATGTCGGTAATGGCAGGTACTGCGGTGGCGGTATGAGACAAACACCCGATGCATTGCCTGACGACGGCATGCTTGATATAACTGTCATTAAGGACATGAGCAGGTTCGAGATCGTTCGGAGCCTCAAACTGTTGTACGACGGAACGATACTTAGTCACCCGAAAGTGGATGGCTACCGGAGTAAAGAACTTATAGTGGAATCTGAATCGCTTCTTTATGCCGAGGCTGACGGGGAATCGCTCGGCCATACACCCTGCGAATTCAGCATAATCCCTTCAGCTGCCAGGATCGTGTATGGCACAAAACTCATTCAGTAATCCTGATCTCATATAGCATGGGCCACCGCTTTCCCGTCACGAAAATTCGTTCCCCCTCACTGTCGTATGCGATCCCGTTAAGGACATCAGCCCCCGTTTCTCTTCTTTTTTGCATGGGAAAAAGAGTAGCCAGGTTAATATATGAATTTACCTTGCCGGTGGCCGGATCGATCCGGGCAATAAGATCCGTCATCCATACATTAGCCCAAATCTCACCATTAATATATTCCAGCTCATTCAGCTGGTCGACTTTCTTCTCATGATCATAAACCTCTATCCGTGACACGACGGTAAAAAGGGCCGGATCAAAAAAATAGAGTATGTTTGAGCCGTCACCCATCACTATCCTGTCGTTAACGGTTGTGAGTCCCCATCCCTCAGTTGAATAATATATTTTGTTCAGCAGCCGGAATGTTGACCTTTCATAGACAAATCCCACCCTGTTCTGCCATGTAACCTGGTATATGCGATCCTGATAGAGAGTTATTCCTTCACCGAAAAGTGACGATTCAAGGTTAAGCTGCCTGATCACCCTTCCTGTTTCAAGCTCCACCTCCCTGAGGGTTGACCCTGCCTCCTGCCCGGTCCCTTCGTAAAGAAGTCCGTTGTGGTAAATGAGCCCCTGTGTAAATGCTTCAGTGTCGTGAGGATACGATCTTACCAGGTGGTACCCGTATACAGGCGGTACAATATTTGAAAAGAGCTCCACAAACCTGGTTATTGTCTGTACTTTTCCGTTTCTGTAACCGGCAGCTCTCAATGATTTCCTTCCTGTCATGGCAGTAAAGCCGGAGGGTATTGTATATTGCCATGGATCTGATCGTAAAACAGTTACACGTTTCCCGTCAAAAAAGATCACGACTGAATCAGGTGGTCTGCTGTTTACTTCGGCTGAAAGTGCCACTCTGATCTGATCGCCGGTCTTAAAAGCAGTACCTTCTGCAGGCATATCAAATAAAATTATCCCCGGGGTCTGCTCCTCCATTACAGTGGCTGAAGGCCCGGGATCCTTTGCCGGACTCCCTGCGGGACGTCCCGAACACGACATTGTCCATGTGACAATAAGCATCAGAAAAAATGACATAAAATATGGTGTTAAATCAGCTTTTTCCATCGGGGTTCCGCTTCTTTCCGAAAAGTCGTTTAAAAATATTCTTTCGCATTGCGATCATCTTCTTTTCAACAGCTTTTTCATGCAGTTCAAAAGGGACAAGTATCTGCCATGTTTCACTCCATCCGGGAAAGCCCCCGAGATTTCTGTCGTCAATAAAGATATCAGCATCTATCTTCCTGCTTATTGTATCATTGAAGATCTCCTCAGGGTAATTCTTATTTACGGCATAGAATTCGATGCCGTTACTCCGGCAGAATTCGACAGCTTCATTGAGCTCCCTGCCTGAACGAAAAGTCCAGAGAATCAGTCTCGCCCCCATTTTTTCCAGCTCCTTAAGGGTCTGAAAAGCAAACAGCTTCTCCTTTCCTATCGCCGGATACTCATGTTCGACAATGGTACCATCAAAATCGACAGCTATCTTTACATTGGTGAAATCAACCATCTGAACCATTTTAGCCGCGTAAATTTAAGAAAAAAGAACTTATCTGAGCATAAGTGTTCACCCTGCAGGGGAACCAACGATCAAATATCACCAGGATTGTAAGTATTCTCTGAATTTATTCTAATTTTATACCTCTTTCCGGATATCTGTTTTTCGAAATGAAATGAAAAATATTCCAAATCTTATAACATCACTTAATCTGGCTGCAGGTTTCCTGGCGGTGCTCTTTGCCTCACGGGGAAACATTGTTGCTGCATCGTGGATAATCGTGGCTGCCATGTTATTCGATTTTCTCGACGGTTTATCAGCGCGTATGCTTAAGGCTTATTCGGATTTCGGAAAAGAACTTGACAGTCTTTCAGATATGGTAAGCTTTGGTGTTGCTCCCGCCCTTATAATGTACAAACTCATTGAAGGCTCATCACTCCTCGCTGTTACCGATGCGGCGGCAAATCGCGATGCACTCGTCACGCTGTTGACTTATACGACGATAATAATGCCTGTATGTGCAGGGTTGCGACTCGCTAAATTCAATATCGATCTTTCCCAGGCAACGTCGTTCAGGGGATTGCCAACCCCTGCATGCGCCCTTGCCGTAATCTCCCTGGTGATAGCTGAACACTATTCACAATCCCCGCTGGCAGGATCAATTACAGCATCTCCCGCCGCTCTTGTTATTTACACCATAATACTTTCACTGCTTATGGTCACAGGTATTCCGATGCTCTCATTGAAGTTCGCAAACCTATCCATTAAAGGAAATGAAGGAAGATATATACTTGCACTTGTTGTAATTGCCGGATTTCTGATCTTCGGGATTGGTTCGGCAATAATGATGATCCCTCTCTATATTATTATTTCGCTGCTATCACGCTTCTTCTGACCAGCGCTCCCCATTTGTCCTTAAATGGTTGAGCATTATTGTCTGTATACGTATTGACTCCTGATGAAACAGTGTCAGCACCTTCTCCACGAAGACCGGATCGAGTCCCCTGAGTAATCCGTGCTCCCCCCGGGTCCGCAGTATCTCAAGCCATCTCTCCATCTGGAGGACCGCCACATTATTCCTGAACTTGTATTCTCCCATCTTTTCGGAGACCTTCATGCGTGCAGCAAAAAGCTCAATAAGTTGATAATCAATAGAGTCTATTTGATTCCTTAATTCTTCAAGCTGATTAAGGAAGCCCTGGTCATCTATAACAGCCTTCCGTATTATAAGTCCTGCAAGGAGTGCCCCGAACTGATCAGGGGTAAGCTGTTGTGATGCATCGCTGAGAGCCTCAGCCGGATTATTATGGACTTCAACCATCAGTCCGCTCATTGTAAGGTCAAGAGCCCTCTGGCAGATCTCCGGAACATATTCCGCCTTACCTGACATATGGCTGGGATCACAGATAACAGGCAGGTTTATTATTCTCTGCCGAAGCTCGATAGGTATCTCCCACTTGGGCATGTTCCTGTAAAGGGTCCTTTCAAACGGTGAAAAGCCCCGGTGAACAGCCGCAATCTTTCTGATACCTGCGGCATATACCCTCTCAACGGCACCCTGCCACAGATCAATATCCGGACTGAGCGGATTCTTTATAAGTACCGGTACGTCAACACCCTTCAATGCTGAGCAGATCTCCTCAACTGAAAAAGGATTTGAAACGGTTCTTGCACCAAGCCAGAAGACATCAATACCATGTTTAAGGCAGGCCTCAACATGGTTCGGATAGGCAACCTCCAGAGCAACCTTAAGCTTAAACTCCTTCTGCACTCCCTGGAGCCACTTCAGGGCCTTATATCCTGCACCTGTAAATGTTCCCGGTCTTGTTCGCGGCTTCCATGCGCCTGCCCTGAAAACAGTCACTCTTCCCGTTGAAGCAACACAGGAGGCTGTTGCCATAATCTGTTCTTCACTTTCGGCACTGCAGGGACCCGCTATAATAAATGGTTTGGTTTCAGGCCCTTCAAACCACGATCGTAAAGGAATTAACTCCATCAGGCTGTTTCTGTTTAAGGCTACAAACCTAAAAGGATTTTTCGGAATTTTAATCTTTTGCCTAATAAAAATGTTCTCCCGATTTCACCTCTCCTTCTGTAATCTTCCTCTTTGTCAGCGATTTCCATACAAACCAGATATATCCGAAAACCACAGGTATGAAAAATGATACGTACATCATCGTCAGGAGTGTGAAACGGCTTGAAGAAGCATTACGTATAGTGAGGGAACTGATCAGGTTTTGCGTTGACGGATAAAAGGATGTATTATTGAATCCGGCAATTATAAAAAGAGAGAAGACTACAAGGATTGTGCCGGGTCCTGAATACCATATGCCTTTACCTGAACCTTTAAAAAGCGTTCTGCCAATACCATATACCACACCGGCGGCACCGGTTATGAACAATACCATTACAACGGGCATGTCGAGAAAGTTATGCAAATATTTATAAGCTTCCATTTTAACAGCACCTGTTGTGTAATCCGCAGCAAATCCATCCGACAAAAGAAGAGTCACAACAAAAAACATAAAGAACACAAGGAAAGAGAGTGCATTTACCGGCAGTTTTCTTACCGCATTATGCCTCAGATCGTCATCATCGATTGAATTGATTATGTAAAGCAGTCCGTTTGATCTGACAAGGAAAAGAACGGCAAGGCCCAGTGACAGATTCCTTCCATTTATCAGAGCTTCAAGTCCGTGCCATGAGCTGCCCCATCTAACCTGGTACATGTAATCTATTGTAAACTGCGAGCCGGTAAAAAAAGTGGCAACTGCAGTACCGATAAGAAAAGGGCCCAGTGAGCCGTTTATCAGCAGCAATATCTCAAAACTTTTCTTCCCGTAAATATTGCCCGGCTTCGATCTGTATTCATACGCTATTGCCTGTATTGTAAAGCTGAACAATATAGCCATCCATACCCAGTAAGCCCCGCCGAAGCTGGTGGCATAGAAGAGCGGGAAGGAGGCAAAGAATGCTCCGCCGAAGGTTACCAGTGTAGTGAATGTGATCTCCCATTTCCGGCCCATTGCATTAATTATCATTGTTTTCTGGAGTTCGTTCCCGGGCAGCGAAAAGATCACCGACTGTCCGCCCTGAACAAACATCATGAAAACAAGCAGACCTGCAAGCAGTGAAATAATTATCCACCAGTAATGCTGAAGGAAAAGGTGCGATATCATTGTTATCATATTTTTATCTCCTGATTTTTCGGTCCCAGCCTTATCTGTCTGACCATGATTGATATTTCAGCTGCCAGAAGTGCCGTGAAGAGAACTGCGAAGAGTATGAATGTAGTAATTACTGCTCCGGAGCTTATCCGTGTAACACCGGTGGAGACGAGCATGAGATCCTGAATTATCCAGGGTTGCCGTCCCATCTCTGCAACAACCCATCCGAGTTCTCCGGCAATATAAGGCAGAGGAATTGACCAGAGAGCCATCCACAGGTACCATCGTCTGCGGGCAAGAGTACCCCTGTAATGAAAATATAGTGCCAGGGCAAAAAACAGAATGAAATAGAACCCAAGCAGCACCATTATATGAAAGCTGTAGAAAGAGACAGGCACATTTGGTATTGCATCCTCCGGCTTTGCCATGGGGGCATAACCAAAATAGCGGAAATAATTATTGATGAAATCTCTGTCACGAAAAATGCCCTTAAGTATATCTGTCTGTTCAACATTATTCATCAATCTGGCTTCTTTATATTCCAGCAGCATATTTCTGGCCAGGATACCCCTTGATATTTTTTCACTTACCGGCAGGATCTCCTTTTCAGTATTTCCCTCGACCAGGTCCCTGATGCCGGGGACCCAGGTGTTCCTGTCGCCGCCGGTCATCACCGAAAGGAATCCCGGTATCTCGATCTTGAAAATAAAATCCCTGATATTGTGTGAACGAAGCTTTTCTTCCGAGTTCTTTAACACGCCGGCAAGAACAAGTCCGGCATCTTCCTTACCTTCATAATGTGCCTCGAAAGCTGCAAATTTCATTGGCTGAACCCCGGCCAGGGTCCTGGCCGATGTATCGCCCGTGTATGCTACGAGCAGAGAGGAAACGAGGCCGAAGATACCGCCAATCAGAATGCTCTTTTTTGCAAGCCACTCCTCCCTGTTCTTAAGCAGGTACCACGAGCTTACGCCAATAACGAACATTGATGCGAGCAGGAACCCGGAAGTGACTGTATGTGTGAATTTATCTATCGCAACGGGGTTAAAAAGGACCTCCCTGAAGCTGATCATCTCATTCCTGGCAGTCTCGGGATTGAATATCATTCCTGCGGGGTTCTGCATCCATGCATTGGCAACCAGTATCCAGAGTGCAGAGAGGCTGGCTCCTACTGCCACGAGCCATGTTGATGCCAGATGTAACTTCCTGCTGACCTTGTTCCAGCCAAAGAACATAACAGCCACAAAGGTAGACTCAAGAAAGAAGGCCATTATCCCTTCTATGGCAAGAGGCGCCCCGAAAATATCTCCGACAAACCATGAATAGGAGGACCAGTTTGTCCCGAACTCAAACTCGAGAATAATACCCGTGGCAACACCTATTGCGAAGTTGATACCAAACAGGGTCATCCAGAAACGGGTCATTCTCTTCCACTCCTCCTTCCCTGTACGCACATAGATGGTTTCCATT
>Ga0334890_1005656_pt1 | contig 10442 bp, 9 predicted proteins | sample GraSluR1_MG_3_FD_207220 | JGI IMG/M metagenome (GOLD analysis project Ga0334890, IMG submission 207220) | Sludge microbial communities from methane-producing bioreactor in Wageningen University, Netherlands - Granular Sludge_31_08-R1 | ecosystem: Engineered > Bioreactor > Anaerobic > Unclassified... | reverse complement strand
CGCATTCCGTAGATGGCTATAGACATGGCCAAGCAATTCTCCGCTGATCTTGGTGGAAGCGTAGGGACTTATAGGAAGGAGAGCATTGTCGTCCTCTTTCCACGGAACATTAGGGTTGATCCCGTATACACTGCTTGAAGACGCAAATACAAACTGTTTAACCTTCTTCTCTTTTGCCATCTCAAGCAGGTTCAGGGTCCCGTTGACGTTGACTTCGCTGCAGGTGATCGGGTCGCTTATCGATTGGCGTACGCCTGCCCTGGCTGCAAGGTGCACAATAATGTCGAAGGATTGTCCGGAAAGGTTGTTCCGGAGTTCATCAAGGTTGCGAATATCTACCTGAAGAAGGTGAAAATCAGGCTTGCAAAGATGTTGGCTGATATTTTGCTGTTTGATCCGCATATCGTAAAAAGGGTCAAAATTGTCGACGACAGTGATGCTGTCTCCGCATTCAAGAAGGTGATCCACAAGGTGGCTTCCGATAAATCCAGCCCCTCCTGTAACAAGTATTTCCCGTTTTCTGTCCATCAGCATGATCTCCTTATTGGAACGATTACTATTTCTTCTGCCAAATTACCGGTATTGATAAAGAAAGTATTATCCTAATTGGAACCAGGAAAATTATTCCATAAGACCGGATAATTGTCCGGGTGTTTCTTTTGCTGCGGTCTGTTTTTCATGATAGGCCCCTTATCCTTTTAAAAAGAGTATTCTATTGAGTTGACAATGATCATATGCTTTTCAGAAGAAAGGTTGGCAAGAACATGGAAATATGGACTATGCTTAAAGAGCAATTATATCTGCAAAAAAACCTGCGTAAATTTTTCAGGTTCCATGGATATCATGCCGATCTTGAAAACCCCAGATCCTTCAACGAGAAAATTTTCTGGAGAAAGATCTTCGACAGAAACACCCTTTTCCCGTTGGTGTTGGATAAATACAAGGCCAGGAACTATGTAATACAGACCATGGGAAAAGAGGAAGGGCAAAAGATACTGATCCCTCTCCTGTCAGTATCCTCTGACCCGGGAGAGATCCCTTTCGATCAACTGCCGGAGGAATATATCGTCAAGCCCAACAACGGATCCGGATGGTCGATCATTGTCGATAAAGAGCACCGGGTTCCACGTGAAAGGATCATTTCACAATGCCGAAAATGGCTTAGAATGACCTACGGCCGAGAAAAGATGGAGTGGGCCTACAGCGAGATCGAACCTCGAATCATGGTAGAAAAACTGCTCAAGGACAGTCGGGGGAGGCTTGCCTCTGACTTCAAGTTCCATGTTTTCGGGGGGAAGGTCGAGTGGGTCTTTGTTATGCATGACCGCTTCGGATCGCCCTCCGCGGCGAGGTATTTGAGGGATTTTACCAGAATGGGGAACGAACCTCAAAACTACAAAAGTACGCAGGATCTTCCCAAACCGGAAAATTATGTGGCAATGGTAGACATTGCGGAAAAGCTGGCCAAACCCTTTGATTATATTCGTGTTGATCTCTACAATGTTGATGGGGAAATCTTTTTCGGAGAGTTCACAATATACCCAGCTTCAGGTTTGAACCCCATGGAACGCGGACTTGATCTCCATCTCGGGAGCAAATGGCAATTGGATCGTGAACATCAACGTGACCTGTAACCTGGAAGGTGAGGGTTATGTTCGTCAATCTTGTTCATTCCCTTGGCTCTACATAGACCACTGTGTATGAGTTCCCGCCGATGACCGTGGCGAAGGAGGGTAATATCAGGTCAGAATGGACCGGGGTTCACTGCGGATCCTTTTTGTCTAATAACCATTTCGGAGGCAGGCCTGTCAGAACAATGGGGTTTTTCGAGATCATGCAGGAACAGTACCGAATAATTGAACAACGTCGTAAATTCTTCCGGAGCCACGGCTACCGGCTGGATCTTGACAACCCCATGACCTACAACGAAAAGATCATGTGGCGAAAGATATTTGACAGGAACCCCCTCTTTCCCAAATTGTCGGATAAACTTTGTGCCCGAAGCTACGTGCTGGAGAAGCTTGGACAAACGGAGGGAGAGGCCATTCTTGTGCCTCTCCTTTTCGCTACACAGGATCCGGCAGAGATCCCCTTCGAAGACCTGCCGGAGGAGTATATTGTAAAACCCAATCACGGTTCCGGTTGGTCAATTATTGTCGATAGAGAACGCCAGGTTCCTCGTGAAAGGATCATTTCACAATGCCGGAAATGGCTCAAGAGGACCTACGGCCAAAAAAAGATGGAGTGGGCCTATAGCGGGATCAAACCTTGCATCATGGTGGAAAAACTGCTAAAGGACAATCGGGGAAGGTTGGCTCCGGACTTCAAATTCTATGTCTTTAACGGTACAACCGGCATGGTTTATGTCCTTTATGACAGATTCGGTAGTCCCACAGAGGCCTTTTACGACAGGGGCTTCAAGAGACTCCGTGTGAACACCAGTTTCCCCGATGGTCCCGAGATCCGTGAACCTGAAAATTTTGGCAAAATGATCGAGATATCCGAAAAACTGGCTTCGGAGCTGGACTTCCTGAGAGTTGACCTCTACGACGTTGACGGAAGGATATTCTTCGGAGAGTTCACTCTGTACCCGGCCTCCGGCATGTACCGTTACGCTCCTCTGGGATTTGAACGCAAACTTGGGGAGCACTGGCCTTTAAACAGGGAGTATTCGCGTGATTTCAGGCCCTGGTTTTAACAATTCGTCTCTTAAAAGGGGTTAGTGAAATGTTTTCCTGGGTTTCCTGGGATACGATCAAGGATCAGTATTTTTTTTGGAGGCAGCGGAAAAAATTCCGCAAATGCCATGGCCTTGACTTCGACCTCGAAAACCCCAGGTCATATAGTGAAAAGATCATCTGGAGAAAGGTCTTCGACCGCAACTCCCTTTTCCCTCTGCTGGCCGACAAGTACCGGTCACGGGAATACGTTGTTGAAAAAATTGGTCGTCAGCGAGGGGGAAAGATCCTGGTCCCTCTCCTGTTTGTAACAGAGAGGCCCGAGGAGATCCCCTTCAGTGACCTGCCGGAAGAATACATTATCAAACCCAACCACGGATCCGGCTGGTCCATAATTGTCGACAAGGATGATCCCGCAAGACCTAAAGAGATAGTTTCGAAATGCAGAAAATGGCTGCGAACGACCTACGGCAGGAGCAGAATGGAGTGGGCCTACAGCGAGATCAGGCCCCTCATTCTGATCGAGATGTTGCTAAAAGACCGCAAGGGGAAGCTCCCCACCGACTGGAAGTTCGAAGTCCTTAACGGAAGAGTGGGAATTGTCTATCTTCTCCACGACCGGTTCGGATCTCCCTCCGAGGCTATTTACGACCGGGATTTCAACAGGCTGTGGGTCTGTGCCTTTCATAAGGACGCCCTCGATATCGAAAGACCTGAAGCCTTTGAAGAGATGGTCGATATCGCAGAAGAGCTGGCATCAGGGATCGATTTTCTAAGGGTGGACCTCTACAACGTGGATGGCAGGATCTTCTTCGGTGAATTCACTCTCTATCCTGCATCAGGACTCTACCGGTATGAGCCGGTCAGTTTCGATCTTGCCCTGGGGGAGAAATGGAGGCTTGAGAAAACGTATGCAAGGCAATTCAAACCCTGGTTTTGATCGATCACGTTCCGGGGCTTTTCTGGTAAGGGAGTGTTATGTATGGTGCCTTTCAGGGAGAATTGGGAATCTCTTAAAGAAGAAGCTGTTTTCCATATCAGGAAGTGGAGGCTTGAATACCAGTTCTTCAGGCGAATGGGATACAGGTTGGACCTGAAAGGTCCTTTCACTTACGAGGAAAAAAGGCAGTACAGAAAGATCTTCGGCAATTACCGCTTCTACGGGCAATTCGCCGACAAGTACAAGGTAAGGGAGTATGTCCGGGAGATGGGTTTCGGGGAAAACCTGGTACCTCTTCTTGGGGTTTTCAACCGCCTGGAACCGGGTCTTTTCAGATCCTTGCCAAAAAGCTTTATCATCAAGACCACTCATAGCAGCAAGTGGAACAAAATAGTCTATGACAAGGAAAAGGAAGACGAGAGGCAGATCATTAAAATTATTAACGGTTTTCTCGACAAGCGATACTCGAGAACCTGCAAGGAGTACCATTACGATTTTATAAAGCCAAGAGTTCTGATCGAGGAGCTTCTGCTTGACGACGGCAAGCTCCCCTGGGATTACAATTACTTCTGCTTTAATGGTTCCAAGGGGTTCTTCCATGACCTCTATGTGGCTTCTCCGGACCATAAGAAGAAAGCGCGATTCAGAAGCGATTGGACCTGCTTTGAGAGCAACCTTTCCGAAGAGGAAATGGCCAGATACGCGTATCCTCCAAATTCAGGAAAGATGGCTGAGATGGCCAAAAGGCTTTCCAATATATTCGATTTCGCCAGGACCGACCTCTATAACATTGGCGGCAAGATATTTTTCGGGGAGATCACGCTTACACCGGGGGGGGTCCCCAATCCTTCTGCAAACTATGGAAGATCTGAATTACTGGGCAAGGTTTGGGAATTGGACCGGGACAACAGGCTTCTCTATTCCCGAAAGCCCTGACCGGTCCTTGCGTGACAGGGAAGGGGGTTTGCCCGATGACATCAGCAACGTCGGCAAGGGTACATATCCATATCGTTACACGGAAAGATGATCGCCTGGACTCCTCAAGCCTTGTTTTCAGGCTTTCGGAGATATGGAAAGACGAGGGCCACAAGGTGACTCAAGGCCCTACGGAACGCCTTGAAGCCGATATCGGCATAGTGAACATTGACCAGACGAAGGTCCCGAAAGAGATGATACCTGCCAACCCATCAGGAAGACCGATCCTTAATTCATTGATCCTGGATATTTCCAAAAGACGGATAAGTTCTAACATCCTCGACCCTGATTCTTCATACCAGGGGGAAGTGATAATAAAGACTGATAACAACTACTTCGGCTTACCGGAACATAACACCGGAAAAGCTCGACTCCCGAACGGTCTGATCAGAAGCATCGTAAAACGGACCCTGCCCTGGCAGTATACCCGCCAGCTATGGTATTACAAGGACTATCCTGTATGTAAAAGCATCAGGGATGTTCCCGCCTGGGTGTGGGAACGGGACGACCTTGTGGTAGAGCGTTTTGTTCCAGAAAAGGAAGGCGATGAATACGCTTTGAGGGTTTGGGCTTTCTTCGGAGACCAGGATCACAGTGTTCGGATGTTCGGCAAGAACCCCATAGTGAAGGCAGGTAACCGCACCAGGTATGAGTACCTGAAAGAAGTGCCTGTTGAGCTGAGAGCCATACGCAAGAGGCTCGGAATGGATTTCGGTAAATTTGATTACGTGATCTTCAATGGCGAGCCTGTACTGCTCGATGTCAACAAGACACCCACAATTGCTGGTAATGGTCCTCCAGGGGAGAACCTGCTTCGGCTTGCCTCGGGTATCAATATGTACATTGGAAGAAGTGGAAGACCATAACATGAATGTGCCGAAATCTCCGCTGACCTTGGATGTATTTTTCCCTGAACGGACCTTGATCGCACCCCTCACGACTATGGATGTAACTCACAGGATCTTTGAGGGGGAATTCAGGCTTGATACAGTCACCGGGAATTCTTTGGCCATTGCCGGCAAGATGCCTCTCATTTGCAGCAACAACGTGGCGACTTTGGAGATCCTGGATTTTTTCAGGTTATCTGGCCTGGAACCAGCCCGGAACCTTTATACATACCAAGATCAGGAAGAGGCTATTGAGTATGCAAAACAATTCATTGCAAAAGGGTGGAAGGTATTATATTCCTACCCGCCGCCGCCTGCACTCGGATCCGGTCATGGTCTGGTCGTTCCAATTGCTCTTTATAGCTATCTCAACGACAAAGCGAGTATCGACGATCTCGTTGATGAAGAGGATCTTCCTCCGCACGTGTTCGTTGGAGCGGACGATCTGGATCCAGTAAACAATATTTTCAAGGAGAGATCTGTTTTCATTAAAGCCTGCAGTAACGAGGTTTCCGGAGGAGGGGCGGATGTTCTTTATTGTCCGGACCTGGATGCAAGGACTTGTTTCCCGGAGTGGCTCTCTGCCAGAAGCAAAGGCCTCTCCGGGGTCCGTGTCGAGTTGGCTCTGGATATTGAGACCAGCTGGTGCATCAATGTTGCGATCCGCGAGGAGAAATCGAATTATCTGGGTGCCGCTATCCAGCTTTTTGAAGAACCCGCCAGGCAGGAAGGGAGCAGGATAGATCCCGACAAAGCCCCATCTGAAGAGACCGTGAGAATTGCCCTTGGGATCGCCGAGAGGGGGAGAAGTCTCGGCTTCAGAGGTATCGCAGGTTTTGATATTGGAGAAGACAGATCGGGCAAACCCTTTGTCTTCGACCTGAATTTCCGGTTCGTATCAAGCACAGGGCAAGTCCTTCTTCATGAGTGGGCTACGGAACGGGTGAAAGCCCGTGTATCAGAATCCTGGGGGTGTTTCGTTCCTGGCCCTCTGGCTCCGGCACTTGATCGTATATTGGAGTATGCGCAAAAAGGTCTTTTCGTTCCTACAAGATTGTATGAAGGAACTGATCTTTCAGATGGCCGAAGCCTGATAACCGGTTTTATTGTGGCCGACAGTCCAAGAGAGATAGCGATCATTGGCCAAAAGATTCAAAATGCTCTTGGGGAAATGCTCGAGAAAGAACAGGTGGTGGACCTGTGAGAATTATGATCGCTGCTGACCTGGTTCCAACCCCATCAAATGTGGAAACCTTCGAGAGGGGTGAAACAGAGGAACTTTTTGACAAAGAACTACGCAGTCTTTGGTATTCATCAGACGCAAGGGCTTTCAACCTGGAAGCTCCCTTGTCAGATGAACCCACGCCTATCTTTAAGAGCGGCCCCTTGCTCAGGGCATCAGAAAGATCCATCGTCGGCATAAAGCAACTGAAACCCACGTTGGTCACTCTGGCGAATAACCACATAATGGACCATGGGATCAAGGGGCTTGACAAGACCAGAGAACTGCTTGAGAAAAACCTTATTACTCATGTTGGAGCAGGAGACAATATTCAAAAGGCTGGGGAGCCATTAATTTTAGATACAGGTAGCGAAAGGGTAGGTTTTTATGCCTGTGCCGAACATGAGTACTCTCTGGCTTCCAGAGGTAGTCCGGGGGCCAACCCTTATGACCCGCAGGAAAGCCCTGACCATGTTGCAAGTCTGAAGGCCGATTGTGATTTTGTAGTTGTCCTTTATCATGGAGGGAACGAGTACTTCAGGTTCCCCGCCCCTTATCTTCAAAAACGTTTGAGAAAATTGGTCGATAAGGGGGCTGACTTTGTCGTTTCTCAGCACAGTCATTGCATTGGTTGTTTTGAATACTATAAAGAAGGACTGATCGTATATGGCCAGGGCAACTTCCTGTTTGACAGCGATGTGAATAACGAATTCCTCTCGAGTGGTCTTTTGATCGAGTTGGACACGAAAAGGCCCCGAAAAGAACAGTTCATCCCGATTATTAAAAACGGGAGTGGGGTCAAGCTTGCAAAGGGAAATGCAAGGGGGATGATCCTTGAAGGATTTTTCGGACGATCAGAGGAGATATTAGCTGAGGGTCTGGTGGAAGAAAAATTCGAGGAACTTGCGAGGAGCAAGATAAATGAATATCTTAACTGTTTTTCCAGGCTGGGAAATTTTTCGACTCTGCTAACAGGCATGGTGATGGCCTCCTTTTTTAAGGGGAAAAGGTATAAAAGGAGGCATCTGTTGAAACTGCAGAACACTGTCAGATGTGAAGCACACCGGGAGCTCCTTCTAGAAGGATTGAAAGTTCTGTTGGAGGGCTATCCTGAGTGATCCTGCAAGAGGAGTGTTTTCAATGTCATTTGAGGCAACAAGAAAGGCTTTTTCACTACCTGCAACGCATGTCAGGGCTTATGTCCGCCTGTTATTTCACAGTAGCTCCTATATTTACTCAACAGGATGGTTCAGGAGCCTTGAGGAAAGAAGGCCCGTTAACAAGAATGGTGACCCCCTTCCCTGGATGAACTATCCTGTAATCTCCTTTTTGGAAGAAAGACTGAACGGACATCTGAACCTTTTCGAATATGGAAGCGGCTATTCTACACTGTTCTTCGCAAGGAGAGTCAAGCATGTTACCTCAGTAGAGCATGATAGAAAGTGGTTCGATGAAGTCAAGCGAAAGATGCCGGACAATGTGGAATTGATGCTGAAAGAATTGGACATCGATGGGAATTACTGCAGTTCTGTCCTATCCGGACCTGCTCCCTACGATGTTATAGTGGTTGACGGTGCAGACCGGCTCAATTGCCTGAAATATGCGGTAAAGGCGTTGACCCCTGAAGGAGTAATTGTTCTCGATGATACCGGTCCTTCATCCAAAGAGAATCAGATCGCTTATCTTGTCCATAATGGCTTCCGGGCCCTGAATTTTGAAGGCCTTAAGCCGACGCGGTCTGGCATCGACAGAACCACCATTTTTTATAAACGGAATAATTGTCTTGATATATAAAAGGCTCACAAGAGATCGATACAGACCCCAAGGGGCATTTCTTGAAGAGTCATATCCGCCAAGAAATGAACAAAGCGTTTTGGCAAAGGGGGCTACCGGGATCATCCTGTTGGGAAAGGGCATTGATATCAAATGAAAAAAAGCCTCACTACTTCGGTGATCGTTCCTGCCTACAACGCCGAGAGGACCATTTCGGAGACTCTTCGCAGCCTTCTGGACCAGACTGCAAGGGATTTCGAGATCGTTGTTGTAGACGACGGATCCACCGATAAGACCCCTGAGATCTGTCATAGATTCAAAGAGAATTCACCTGTCCCGATAAGGGTGTTCACTCAGCAGAACAGAAGGATAAGTGCGGCAAGGAATCTTGGAATTATTAAGGCCGAGGGCAAGTATGTTATTTTCCTTGATGCTGACGATCTTGCAGAAAATGAGTTCGTTGAAAAGCTGGTCCGAGCCGCTGAAAAGACCCCCGAGATCGATATCTCCTGCTGCTCCTACAGTCTGCTTTATCAGGACGGCAGAACCAAGCCAAGAAAGCTGCCCCCGGAGCCCGGGAAACAAACCCTTCCCGGACGTGAGGCCCTGATTAGACTGTTGGAGGAAAAACTGGAGGTCTGGTCTGGAAGCGCTTTGTACCGTCGTGCTTTTCTCATGGGAAACGATGCCCTGTTCGACGAAAAGATGACCATGGGACAGGATATAGATTTTCGCTGGAGAGCGTTCTTCCATGCGAGGAAAGTATCCTTGGTTCCAGACCTGCTGGTCCACTATGTGCAGCACGATCTTTCCGTGACCAGAGCTTTTGACCCTGTCCGTTTCCCTCCGTCTTCCTGGATAGACCCTGCACTTTTCCAGCGCTATATTGAAGACCATAACGACAAGGACGAAAGACTCAGATACGTTGTGCAAAACATGGTTGTTCCCAGATTTTTGCTAAGAAGGTTAAGACACTACGTTTTTTATGGTTTAAGCGGCCTTTTTTGGCAAACCTTACAGATGGGAGAGACAAGAGCTGTTCTTAAAAGAGGTTTAAAGGAGATGGCTTTCAGATCGCCTGGAATTAGTCTGAAATGTTTGTCTTTTCTTGTCACGCCGGATCTTATGTACCGCAAGTACAGGTTCCAGCGCAAAAGGATCAGGCGTTAGGCTGATCCCGCTTCCCGAAGTATCTTGGCCTACTGACGGCTTGAGAAAAGGCCAAGAAAGCATCATAAAAGTCCAGTTCTTCGATCCGCCTGTTGTTCGAGGGGAAGAGCCTGATGCAAGTTGAAACAGGGACTGTCTTATTACCGTGATTGTAATGAAAGAAAAAAGTGCCTGTTCCCAGGGAGCGACCTTTTTTGAAGGTTCTTCACTATGCTGATGAAAACAGGCTCTCCTGGGCGATCCCCTGGGCCCAGATTATCGGTTCCCTCGGTTCTAGAGGAATTAAGAACGTTGTCGTGTGCAGGCCGGGGGGTACCCTTTCTGAGATCCTTTCAAGTGCCGGGATAGACCATTTTGAATACCGTCCCCATGTTTCCGCTGTTCCAGCTTTTTGCAAGGGTTTTGAAAAGCTCCTTGAGCTTATTAAACCGGACATCATTCATACGAGATTGTCCTCGGCGGCTAATATTGCCGGCTTCTGGGCAAAAAGAACGGGCATTCCTTTAGCGTCGACGGTTGATAAATTCCCCAAAGCAAGGTATTACAAGAACGCGGACTGCCTGGTGGCGGTTTCGAATTCCGTCCTTGCTCATTGCAGTTCATGGGGGTTGAAGGGGATTCCGATCAAAGTCATTCCTAACTCACTGGATGTCTGCCAATATCGACCATCAGGCTTTGACAGAAATTCCTTCCGTAGTCAGCATTCCTTAGATCCCTGTGACAGGGTGATACTTGGTGCGGGGAGATTGGTGTCCTGGAAGGGTTTCGACCTTATTATGAGATCCCTTCCAACTATT
>Ga0334890_1005653_pt1 | contig 10446 bp, 6 predicted proteins | sample GraSluR1_MG_3_FD_207220 | JGI IMG/M metagenome (GOLD analysis project Ga0334890, IMG submission 207220) | Sludge microbial communities from methane-producing bioreactor in Wageningen University, Netherlands - Granular Sludge_31_08-R1 | ecosystem: Engineered > Bioreactor > Anaerobic > Unclassified... | reverse complement strand
AACGACCTTTCGGAGCTTACCCTTCCCCAGGCGGAGCCGGTGGAAGAAACAGTCGCGGAAGCAGTCCTGCCGGAGACGGAAACTGATGCAGGGACTGAAGATGTGGAACCAATGGGCGGCAGCAGCCTACAGGCTGAAGAGCCCGGGGATACGGAAATTAGTGCGGCGGATGAGGCGGTAATGCCAGCTGCCGCTGGGGAAGAAAACGACCTTCCGGAGCTTACCCTTCCCCAGGCGGAGCCGGTGGAAGAAACAGCAGCGGAAGCAGTCTTGCCGGAGACGGAAACTGATGCAGGGACTGAAGATGACATAATTTACGGCAGTACACAGTCCGAATATGTCGAAATAGATTCAGAGGCAGACGTCCCAAATGTGGCCCGAGCCGAAATAGAACCAGTATTGCAAATGTCTGATGAAGAAGTATTGGATATCGAGTATATGATTGAGGCCGCTTTTAAAGCAAAATTTAGAGATGACTATACCGCAGCAATAAAGATTTTTGAACAGGTATTGGAGCAGGATCCCTCTGAATTAATAAGACAGCTTATAATAGATGACATTGAGGTAATGCTTCAAAAAATTTCCTGAGGATTAACCATACACATACATAATTACAGTGGGTTCAGACTATCAAAATAATATAATCAGGATATATCTGATACGGCGGCTTCATCAAGGTTATGAGCGCAATCGGGTTTCACATAATTAATCTTAGGAGGTATTTTAATAATGCGGAGTGCTGAAATTAAGGGATTAGCTGTATTTAGCATTAGAGACGGCAGAGAGATTGGAAAGGTAAAAGATCTGCTGATTAACCCAGACCAAAAATCCGTTGATTATTTAATAGTTGACGTGCCCAACTGGTGTTTTGGGCTTCAAGTGGTTCCCCATAATCAGGCGGCAGGTATCGGGACAGATGCGGTTATGGTCGATAATTCGGACAAGCTGATAGAATTAAACCAGGAGTTTGGTGGCATTGAACTGCTCCAGAGCGGAGTACGGATTATCGGCAGCAAAGCATTAACTAAAAAGGGAGTAATTATAGGTACTATCAGCGAATACCATGTTAACGTTGACACCGGCAAAATTATCGGATATGAACTGATTGATAATGATAATTTTGTTAAGGGCATTATACCTGGCCGGGCCATGATTACCCTGGGAAGAGAAGTGCTGGTAGTAGAAAGTGATATGGAACTTCTGCAAGAGATCGACGAACAGGAAGAGGTTCTGGAAACCGAAGCGATAGAAGAAGAATTGCCCGTCCAGAAAATCAAGGAAGAGGTAAAGAAAACCATTCCCAAGGTTGCAGAACCCGAGGAAGACCCGGCAGATAAAGACAAGACTGTGAAACTCTTCGAGCAAAGGCAGCGCGAATACCTCCTGGGACGAACAGCTCGGAATAACATAAAGGATTCCCAAGGCAATATAATCGTGCAAAAAGGTGAAGTAATAACCCAGGAGATCATTGATAAGGTAACTTTGGCTGGGAAATTCAAGGAATTGATGCTGGATGTATAAAGCCAGCTGGATTAAGAGGATTAAATCTTCTCCCCGCAAGCTATTGATTCCGGTTATCGTACTAATTCAACTGATTTTGAATACATCGGTGGGAGCAGCATTTATTATTCCGGACCATGCCGGAACCATCCCCTATGGCATAAGCATTGACGGCATAAAGGTGGGCGGCTTGAGTCAGAATAAGGCTGCTGCCCTCCTGCAGCAGAATAGGGATAATATTTACCTTGATCGGGATATTACCGTTACCAGCGGTTCCAAGGAGTGGTCGGCATCGGCTCGGGACTTTGATATGCGCTATGATTATCCCGCCACTATTGAAACAGTGCTAGCGGATAGCAGTTGGCCGGATGGGTTGCAAAAATTCCTGGCCCTGATCAAGCTGCAGGCCAGGCCAATGGAAATACCGGCAGAGATTTCATGGAACCATGACCGAATATATGATTTCCTTAATAATGTAAATGCAGATATAATGATATCCGCTCGGAATGCAGGCTTCAGCCTGGAAAATGGCACAATAGTAATTTCTCCCGAGCAGTACGGTGAAGAAATCGATATTGATTCGACTGCTGATAGAATTATTCAGAGCCTAATGCTCAATCAAAGCAATGCTATAGAGATTGCCACTCGGGAAATCATGCCCGCCATTACTGCCGAAGATTTGCAGATGGTTGATTGCGAACTGGCTTCCTTTACCACCGAAATGGATATCTCCAACCTGAATCGCAACAACAATATCCTTCTAGCCTCAGAGCTATTGAACGGAACGGTTATTATGCCTGGAGAAGTGATGTCCTTTAATGAGGTGGTTGGGGAAAGGACAATGGATAACGGTTTTAGGTCGGCACCAGTGATCGTATCCGGTAGCGTTCATCAAGATATTGGCGGAGGCATATGCCAGTTAGCTACCAACCTATTCAATGTTTCCCTGCTGGTCGGGCTGGATATTGTGGAACGGTCCCCCCATTCCATACCGGTCAAATATGTTCCTCATGGGCAGGATGCCACGGTTTTCTATGGACAGATAGATCTAAAATTAAGAAATAATATGTCTGGACCGGTAGTAATTTGTTCCACAGCACAAAATCAATATCTAAAGGTAAGCATCTACGGAAATCACCTCGATAAATCTAGCACTTGAGTCCTGACCTTAGTATCCGTTGAATTGATGCCCCACTGCCAAATAATTCAAGCCAATAGTTCCCATTCATGCAGCAATAAATCGCCCCCGGGGTATGCATCAGCATAACTTCTGGAGGCCCATCTTCCCTGCTCCTCAGCGTCAATATCGCATCAGATCTTCACAATTGTTAAGAAAATAACACAAATATTTTATACTAATACCATATTCTTAGGGTAAATTAGATCCAGGTAATAAAATCAGGCCGAACCGACAGAGCGGCTAACCCAAATTGCAGGGTTGGCAGAGCCAGCCTAATGTAGTTTTCCACGGGAAGGAGATTGATGCCTGTGAAGAAAGTTTTATTTCCTCTGATTATGGTATCTTTGGTAGCCTTTGTATTGGGCGGGATATTGGCATCGGATGGTGTAGATAAGATAATAAACCTGCTGGCGGATAATGATAGTATAACGGTCAGCGATAAGAAGCAGGCCTATACGGTAGCCAAAGCTGATACCTCTCAGACTATGAGCATTGCGGATATTGCAGAAATAAGCAGTCCCGCGGTGGTGAATTTGGAAGTAAGCAGCAAGTTGAGTAATCCTATGTTTAATAATCCATTTTATCGCCAGTTCTATGGCAGGAATGAACAAAATTTACCCCATCAGGTTCAGGAAGGTATTGGCAGTGGATTCCTTATTAGCAGCGATGGCTATATTATCACCAATCAACACGTAATCGACGGTGCCGAAACCATTACTGTTACTGTACCGGGTTATGATGAAAAGCAGCAGGCTTATCTGGTAGGAGAAGACTACGATTTGGATCTGGCTGTTATAAAGATAAGCGGCAGCGGCTATCCTGCTCTGGAGCTTGGTATTTCGGCAGAAATCAGAGTGGGCGAGTCGGTAGTTGCCATAGGACAGCCCTATGGCCTGGACCATACCGTTACTACCGGGGTTATATCCGCTAAAGAACGACCAATTACCATAGAAGACCGGCAATATGTCAATCTAATCCAGACTGATGCGGCCATAAATCCTGGCAACAGCGGAGGCCCACTGTTAAATATGCAGGGTCAGGTTATCGGAATAAACACCGCCATAAATTCGGAAGCCCAAGGGATTGGTTTTGCCATACCTATTGATACCGTTACCGAAGTATTGGATAGTTTGCTAAGCGGATCCAAGATCGAAAAAGCTTTCATGGGGGTGTCAATGACCGATGTCACAGAGGAAGTTTTTTTAAGTCAGGGTCTGCCTGCTGAGACTGTAGGCGCACTAATCGCCGGAGTTGTTGAGGACGGCCCGGCTGAAAAAGCCGGCATACTTTCTCAAGATGTCATCGTTGCTATAGATAACAGCAGGATAAAATCTGCCTCTGATCTTCAGAATGCAATTCAATCCAGGAAAGCAGGTGATAAGATAGCTGTCAGTATGTTAAGGCAGGGAAAGGAAATTAATTTATCTTTGCAGCTGCAGGCCAAATCATAGGTCAAGTGTACTTATCAAAACTGGGTCCTGGTGCCTCAAAACAGCGGCGGCCAGGACCTGCATTGTCTTACCGATGCTATTCGTCGGTCGGAGTCTCAATCACTACACCTTCTACATGATGTTTGCTGAATTGTTTCCTCTTTTTCCGGTTTTCTTTACTTTCGAAAACGATATCCAGGTCGTAGTTCTCCGGATATAGATCCTGAGCTTCTATATGCAGGCTGAGACGCTTCTGATTTATCTTATACTTCTTTTTCATTACCATTACTACTACTTCTCCCCTGCTGTTTTCTGGTTCATAGACTATACCAGTTCTGTTCATGCTGCTTATGAAGACGCAGTCCCCCTTTTGGAATCTGTTGCCGTACTTCGGGGACGGACGTTTCTTTAGGGGCAGTTTACCTTCTTTGTATGCATTTTGCTGGGATTCTACCCTTTGCTCTCTAGCTGGGGCCAGGTTATCCAGGTTGGAAGCTGAGTAGTCCTTCTTATCCCGATAAGTTATTTCATGGGCTCTTTCTATAATACTCCTATCCACTCCCAGTCTTAAAGCTATCAGAAAAGCATTGCTGGAGCCGGCCTGCCCAATCTTAAGCCGGTACAGAGGCCGCAGAGATTCCAGATCAAATTCCATACAGGCATTTTTGAACCCGGGGTTCTTCTCCGCGAATTGTTTTATCTCGCTGATATGGGTAGTAGCCAGGATGGTGGCTCCTCGGTTGAAGACCTCCTCCATTACTGCAATGGCAAATCCCATTCCTTCCTCCGGTTCCGTACCGGCTCCTATTTCATCCATGACAACCAGTGAATTGGGTCTGGAGCCGGATATGATCTCCACTATGTTCTTTACATGGGAGGAAAAGGTGCTAAGGGATTGCTCTATACTCTGACCGTCACCGATATCAGCCAGTATATCGTTGAAGATGGCCATTTGACTGCCGGGTTCAACCGGCACATGCAGACCGGACTGTACCATAAGGGTGAGCAGCCCCACCGTTTTCAGGGTCACCGTTTTGCCTCCGGTATTGGGACCGGTGATAACCAGTGCCCGGCAGCCAGTTCCAATACTGAAATCAAGGGGGACAGCATCCTCACCCAGCAACGGATGTCGCCCTCCTTTGATATTTATTATGCCGTCAACATTAAGAGCAACTTCAGTTCCATTAATTGATTTGCTGTATTTAGCGCGGGCAAAGAGAGCATCATAGTGCGCCATGGTTTCTATATCGATAGAAATCTCCTGAGAATTGAACTTGACCATTTCAGTAAGTTGGGCTAATACTCGATATACTTCTTCAGCTTCCATCTCCATAAGCATGTCCAGTTCCGACTGTAAAGCAGAAATTGCTGCCGGTTCAATAAATAGAGTTGAGCCGCTGGATGATCTATCCAATATACTGCCGGCTATATTTTTGGCGAATTGTCTTTTTACCGGTATCACATACCTTCCATTTCTGCTTGTTACCAGTGCTTCCTGAATTGCCGAGGCATAAGCGGGTGAAGACAATATACTATTGATCTTTTGCTTGATTTTATCATCAGTAATCCTGATCTGCTTTCTCAATCTATTAAGCTCGGGAGTAGCTCTGTCATCTACTCTTCCATTGACAAGGCAGCGGTCCAAATCTTGATAAAGCTCGGGCAAGTCAAACATGGATGAAGCATATCCAGCCACTTCTGGAGCAATGGAATTCATGGAATCCATAAATTTCTGCATTCGTTTAACATACCTCAGCAGTTCTTTAACTGCGGACAATTCCTCTATGGTTAGGACCCGGCCTTCAACAATAAGGGCCGCTTGCTGTATCTTGTCCAGGGAGGTGAGCGGGATACTGGAATTCACCTCCAGTATCCTTACGGCCCCGCTGGTCTCTTTCAAACGCTTCTTTATTTGATCTATATGGAGATCTGGCTTGAGATTCTCAATAATCAGTTTTGCCTGTTCTGATAACGCATATTTGCTGATCTCTTCTATTACTTTGGCATACTCAAATACTTGCAGGACATAATCTTTCATGTATTATAACCTCCATCAAATGCTGAAATATTAACAAAAACCTGGTGGATATAACCTTAGCCGAAAGAACTGGAATTATGGACGGTGGTATCAAGATAGCCTGCGGGATAGCAGAGGTAACAACAGGATAAATAGGGCAATTAAAAAATGCCCTGCAGAAGCACGGCATATAATTATCCAGTTGGCAGGAAGAGGGGCAGACCCGAATCCGTGTTCTCAAAATAACCAGTCGCAATCAACAGCAATCATAAAGCAATCTTGATTACCGTCTTTCGACTCCCATATTCGGTTAAGGTTATTTGAAAACCGACTCCGACATACAAACATATCTCCTGTTTTCTAATATATATTTTATTTTAGATCTTACCGGGCCACCCGTCAACTGCTAGTTTTTTTCGGACCAAGCTCAGTCAATTCGGCCGGTGATCTTCAATTAGCGGATTTTGACTAACTGAATGCCGACAGTCCGGGACCGATCTTATCTGGTAATATAATCAAAGTTGGAATAGCGCCAGTATTCCTGCCTCAATCGAATATCATTTACAGATGAAGCTTCAATCTCATAACGGTCTGCGATCACCTTGTCTAACTGACTCTTGTCCGGGATCAGTCCCTGGCCAAGCTGTTCATTATAATAAACCTGCCAGGCCTTCCATATGGTCACCTCATTCTGACTGAGCTGGTTGTCCCATATCTTTTCCCTCAGATCCCACTGGATGGACATCTTATCGTAATCTCCAACCTCAACCAAAGATGCTTTTCTTAAGTCTCCCTGGGGAGCGAAGATTATCCGGGCTAGAGTATAGCCATGGCCAATATATTCGGGATAATCATAGACCAGGATTTCCAGAGCGTTAAAGCTATCCCCCTTTTTGGCTTCTTCTATCAGCCTTTCCGCTAGAGGTCTCAAATCCTTTATGCGAACCTGATCCTTGACCACCACGTGCCAGGTGTATTGAATCCCTTCCGAACCTAGGTTCTCCTCTATCAGTTCAATAGAGTAAGGAACAGAAACATCCGCCGGTCTCTGGCTGACGACCATCATGGTCAGGATAACCACCAGAACCAAAATCAGCACAATGTATAACTTGAACACCCATGGGGAGGAGTTTGTTTCACCAGGTTTTTCTTCCATAAGCAGTCTCCTTTCAAATAGTATTAATTGAGAATTAAATATCTAATTTGAATCGCTGTTACCGGAAAAAATATAATCCTTGATGCTATTATTACACTATTCAAGCCATTTGAAAATGCCAGTCAACCTCACTTCTCTCCTAATTTATCAAAAAAGAATGGCTTACATATAGGGTTTGATCTTTACTGCGGCTGTTGCCACCTCCGCCCAAGTACAAGGCGTCTGGGGATTAAAGCGGCCATGCTCGTCGTTGCCCAGCAATCCCAAACCGCTGGCTATGGCCACGTAATTAATCTTGTCCGGACTTACCGCTTCCGCATCAATAGCGGTCAGCTGAAAACTTTTATCCATAAGGGCTATTTCACGGTAACTGAGGCAGTTTACCAGCCACTCCGCCAGCTCTTCCCGGTAAATAGGAAGGTCCGGGTCTAACTTGTCCCCATTGCGGATCATGCCGCTCTTCACGGCGCTTAAGAAAGCACCCCGGTCAGGATCACTGCTGCTTATATCCACGAAAGCCAACTGAGTCAACTCGTCGTCATTCAGGAATCTGTTAGGATCATAAGACCGGCTGATAATTCTGATAGCCTCCCGGCGATTTATACTGCTGTCCGGATCCAGGCCTTGCTCTGGTATAAGGCCGCTGCGGTTAAGCAGTTCCAGAGTAGGAAATATCCAGTGGGTACGCCATTCCTGCAGGCGAGAGTCATCGGTTTCCGCCATTCCCCAATAACCAATCCGGGTGCCAGTACGGGCATCAACCCGCAAGGGTTCTTTCAGGCGATAACCCAGAAGAGCAGCTCCTGCCTGGCTGCTGCCGTATTCATAATCGCACAGCACATATACCAGTTCCAGAGGACTCTGCTGTATTATGATACTAACCCCTTGAGCTTCGTCTATAAGGCTGCCGGCGGGAACATAACCCAGGCTTGACCAATTCAGCTGATAGGAGACAATCTTTCCGCTGCTTTTATCCACTTGCATCTCTATGCTGTCTCGATTATAGACTATACCATTGTGGATACGGGCAAATCTTAATATATATCGGTTATTGATTACCTGGTTGGGGGCATCGAATGATAGTATGACCTGAGAGGATTTCTGAGGGTTGATTTTCTCCAGGAAGGCTCGGCCAAGTGATTGCGCTTCTTCGTAATCGATGGTGGAGGACGTATTTCCCGGGAAGATGACATTATCAGCATTCCAGGATTGGTATTCCTGAATTTCACCATTTAGGGTATTTATGGCCAACTGGTGATACATTCCTTTATCATGTTGGAGGCTAAATTCACATATTCCCTGCTTGCTTAACTGAGAAAATGCTATTTGTCCTTCAGCCCCCACAAAACCGAAAAAATCCTCTGCCGTCTTTTTTAACTGATTCAAATCCGGCCCGGGATCGGAAATAGCAACAACTGGGGATATGGATTTTTCTGACGCCCGGGGTGGGTATTCATAGGCCTTTAGGTAGTTATCCTCGATAAGCGATCCATCCCAGTTCATTGCTTGTCCAGTCCGGGCATCGAAAATATCGGCGCGGGTGTTTACCATATAAACCGGTATCATTGATTTTGCCGAGCTATCGTTATAGGAATCAGCAAGCAGCTGGAAGGAGGGATACACACCAAGTCTTGACAGCAGACGACTGGTAAAATCATCAACGGGGATGAGATCCTGAGGTTCAGGAAAGGTGGAGTTGTGCCAGGAGAGATGGTACTCGGTGATTACTCCCAGGACAGCATCGATATTGATGCTTATTCCGTCCATAGTGACCGGAATGCCGTTTTCCATTCTGGACCAGTAGAAATTATGAGTATTCTCCAGGCTGTGCTCGGGGAAAAACCTATCACTAGACTGGTAGGTCAATCTATCCATCAGCTCCGGATGAGTTCGGCGCAAGAAATTATTTGCTATAACCAGTGCCTCCTGCCGGGTATATTGGGCTGCCCTGCCACGATACAAGTCCAGGCCAGGCCGATAGAAAAAGGAGTTTATGCGGCCCGCCTCCGCATCTACACTTGCTGTAATGCGGGCACCTTTTTGGTCCGGACGTATATATTCACTGTCATTCCAGAAAAAGTTGTAAGTACCCGGAAGATAGGTAACAGGATCCTGCTTGATGATCAGAGTTTTATTTCGGGTTATATCAGGAAAGGTATTGCAGATAAGGGATCGGGCTTCGTCTTCGCTGATGCCCGTAACCGGCCGGGGCAGACTATCTGTCATCACATTTGTATTCAGCTCAACGGCAGCCCAAGCTTCATGACAAGTAAAACCGGGTATTGCAGCCATTACGGGCAGAATGAACAGCAGCATGACAACTAGGGTTTTCTTAAACATAGGATTATTATCTCCTTTCACCAGCTAATAGATTGCTGAAGTTTCGATTCCAGCCGCAGAAATACCACCGCTGTTTCAGCCAGGGTACAGGGGGCCTGGGGTCTAAAATTGCCATTTCGGTCGGGATTAAGGAGTCCCAGGGCGTTGCTAATGGCAACATAATTGTGTAAATCAACAGAAATCAGGTCAACATCATTAAAATCGAGAGTTATATGGTCTTCCATTTCCGCAATATCGCGGTATCCCAGGATATTAGTCAGCCATAGTGCCATTTCTTCCCTGCTTAAGAGCTGATCGGGATAAAACTCTCCATAATTTACAATCATTCCTCGCTTTACCGCCCGGGTTAACAGATCGTAATCCGGACTGTTTATGTCAATGTTAGTGAATTTCAGGTCTATTTTCTCTTCGCTGCCACCCAAAACATGAAACATATGGCTGTTGGCTGATGAGAGCAGCAGTTCAAGAGCCTGACGGCGGGTTACAGCATAATCCGGGTTGGAAAGATCTTCAGCAGATAACAGGCCTCTTTCTTTTAAAACAGAAAGGGCTGCCGAGGCCCAGTGATTATCAGGCTGACCCTGAGCAACATATGTGGGCTTTATCTTTTTCCCGCTGCTGGCGTCCAAGTAGGGAAAAGAGTCCAGGCTGTAGGCTAAAATGGCAGTTCCGACAGGTTGGTAGTTCTGGTCGCGCAAGAATATGTATTTGAGTTTCAAATTCAGGTTCTGTTCAAAAGATTGCCTGGCTTGCTCAGGGGAAATGAGATGGGTAAAACCGCTACAATTTACAAGGGCCGGTACCTTTTGGTATGAGACCGTTT
>Ga0334890_1005651_pt1 | contig 10450 bp, 6 predicted proteins | sample GraSluR1_MG_3_FD_207220 | JGI IMG/M metagenome (GOLD analysis project Ga0334890, IMG submission 207220) | Sludge microbial communities from methane-producing bioreactor in Wageningen University, Netherlands - Granular Sludge_31_08-R1 | ecosystem: Engineered > Bioreactor > Anaerobic > Unclassified... | reverse complement strand
AAGAGGGAGCAAAGTAACCATCCGATTACCATTAACATTAGCCATAATTCAGGCTTTGCTTATAAAAGTATCCGGTTTTGTCTTTGCGATACCGATCGCTTCAATTGATAGCACTCTCACATTACCAACTACGGAAATCCAAGTAGTGCAATCCAGAGAAGTAATTGTGATCCGCGGAGAGATCATTCCAATTATTTGGTTGAAAGAGCTATTCAATCTCTCCAAAGAAAAAAAGTATTCCCAGATCCATGTGGTAATTGTAAAGGTTGGGGCAAAAAAACATGGTTTTGTTGTTGATACGCTTCTTGGCCAAGATGATATCGTTATTAAGTCAATGGGAAAACTAATGAAAGATGTCCGTGAGTTTAGTGGCGCAGCCATTTTGGGAGATGGAAGCATTGCCCTGATTCTTGAAGTGGGCGCAATCTGCTACCAAGACAGATCATAAACACGGATAGGTTTTGTCGAAAGACTACCATAAGTCAAGCGCGAGGGGGGATGGAGAGACATGGGAAGAAGAGTTCTGATTGTTGATGATGCTGCATTTATGCGGATGATTTTAAAGGACATCGTTTCAAAAAACGGGTTTGAAGTCGCAGGGGAAGCTGGAAACGGGATTGAAGCGGTGGAAAAGTATCGCGAAAGCAAACCGGATGTTGTTACTATGGATATTACAATGCCCGAAATGAACGGGATTGAAGCGATAAAAAAAATCCGCGAACATGATAGCAGCGCCAAAGTGATTGTTTGTAGCGCGATGGGTCAGCAGGCAATGGTGATCGAAGCGATACAGGCTGGAGCAAAAGACTTCATTGTAAAGCCTTTTCAACATTCCAGAGTTGTTGAAGCGCTAAACAAAGTACTGGGTTAATGGCTACTGAGACAATCGCTGAGACGTCAACAAAGGCAGGATTGGATTTGGCAGGGACATTCCTGCCTTTTCTCATAGCGACCCTCCTCTTATTTGGGATTTTGTTTCTTGTTTATTGGTTGCTTAAGAAAAGCAACCTGACGAGGAATAAAGGAGATTTTTTTCACGTTCTTGCCTCCCAACCACTAGACCGACTATCCAGCATACACCTGGTTCGATTTACCAATGAGTTCTTCGTGGTTGGCACAACAAACGGGCATATTACTGTCATCCATCGGTTTACCGATCCAGAAGATAAAGAAATGCTCAACCTTCAATTCCAGAAGAGGAAAATATCTCCTTTTATGGCAACACTTAATCGAAAAGTGTTCGATGAGCAGGTCAAAAAATTGGATGCTATGGATGAGTGAGGAGACCCTTAATGATGCCGCCCCCTTTGCATCGATCTTCTCTATCTGAACGCCCCTTTAGAACAAGGATTCGATTGAAGCAGAGGATTTTGGTAATCCTTCTTCTTGCTTTTATTTCTCTTTCTTTTTTCCCCCAAGAAACAGTAGTTCCATTACCCAGTCTTCAATTCGGTATTGGTGTAAGTGAAGATCCAAGTGATCTCGTAGTGACTATTGAAATTCTCCTCTTGATCACGATTTTGGTCCTTGCTCCCGCCATTATTATGATGGTGACATCGTTTACCCGGATTGTTGTTGTCTTCTCTATGCTCCGGAATGCGTTAGGCACTCGAACCGCTCCTCCAAATCAGGTGATTGTAGCGCTTTCTCTTTTCCTTACTTTCTTTATTATGGAACCCCAAATCACAGAGATTTGGAATCAGGGGATGGTGCCGTATATGAACCAGGAAATCGCATATGAGGAGATGTTCGATCGAATCGGAACCACGATGAAGCGCTTTATGGTACAGCAACTAAAAATCCACCGGAATGAAGATAATGTTGATATGCTGTTAGCAAACACGGGCAGAGCTCCTGTTGCTGAAATCGATGATGCGGATTTAGCCATCATAATTCCAGCGTTTATTATTGGAGAATTGGAAATTGCATTTAAGATGGGGATTCTTCTATTTGTTCCGTTTATATTGATTGATATGTTGACTGCAAGCATTCTATTAGCGATGGGTATGATCATGATCCCGCCAGTTCTAATCTCAATGCCATTCAAACTCCTTCTTTTTGTTATGATTAATGGTTGGGATATTCTCGTTGGCGGACTCTTGCGAAGTTTTTAGAAAAAGGAGGGAGCGGGTGCCATGGAAGCGAACAGTGTCATTGCGGTTGATATTGGTGGAACGAAGATTCTGGGCGCCAAATTCGATCAAAAGGGGAGGATCGAGGCACGCGAAAAAAAAGGAACCAAAACAAGAAAGGGAGACGAAGCCGCTTTTCGTCAATTGACGAGAGTCATTGATCAATTATGGACCGAAGAGGGCTCCCCTGTTCAGGCAATCAGTATTGGTGTGCCAGGGGTTGTACGAGACGGGGTCGTCGTGTTTGCTCCAAACATGCCCTGGAAAGAATATCCGCTCCAGAAGAAAATCCAGGAACACTATGGTGTGCGGTGCTTTGTTGATAATGATGCCAATCTTAGTATGTTGGGAGAATGGCGGTATGGAGCCGGAAAAAACTGTCAGAATCTGATTGGAATCTTTGTTGGCACAGGCGTTGGGGGCGGAATCGTTCTTAATAATCAAATCTATCAGGGGGCTACCGGAGGCGCTGGGGAAGTGGGCCATATTATTGTCTCAAGTGATGGTCCTTATTGTGGTTGTGGCGCACGAGGATGTTTAGAAAGCTTAACATCAAAAAACGCGATCCAAAAGGAGATTATCGCCCAAACAAAAAGGGGACGCAAGAGCGTATATACCGATTTGATAGAAACCGATCAATTCATCCTGAAAAGTTCAATGCTGAAACGAGCTTTAGAAGAGAAAGATATGCTTACTGTGGATATTATGGAACGCGTGTCACAATATCTTGGAATCGGAACCGCCTCAATCGTTAATCTTTTGGATCCAGAAATCGTTATTTTCGGGGGAGGTATTATGGAGGCTGTGGGTCCATATCTCCTTCCCAAAATTATAACCCATGCCCAAAGCTATGCGATCCTTCGGATAATGGAAAAGGTTAAAATCGAATTAAGCGCGCTGAAAGATGACGCTTGTCTTTATGGGGCGTATGCTTTGGCACTTATGGGGGAATCTTAGAAGATGGAAAAGTCAAACTCCATATCTTTCGGATTGAATTTGACAAACTTTTCGGGGAACGCCTTTATATGAAAAGAAGTTGATATCTTATCCAATTCCAACCCCCCATCAATTTGCTTAAATGAGATGGAAGTCTCATTAACCCAACAGTGAAGGTCCCATTTCAGTCCCAATGAAAGATTGAGAAATTCAGACGTCTTAGTATTGAAGGTTGCTCCGAGATCCATATCCAGACCGGGAAATGCCCCTGTAAATGCCATTGTTAACCGAGGTTCACGAAAGGTAGTTCTCAGCCCTAAGGTGAAATCCTCAAATCTGGCCGAAAGCCGATTGCTTATGAAGGGAAAGCTCTGGTCTTTCGGGACAAAATGGAATTCCGAATCCGATGTTAAGCTCTTCATCTTACCAAAACTCCCCAACGAGAAGTTCAGTTTATTTACGATTTTATCGACCGGCTGATCCAAGTGGTATCGTGCGAGAAAATCGACTGAGTATCGAAAATCCTGACTTCGAATGCCAAAACTGTAGTTTGTGCTGTCGATTCGTTCGTTCCGTAGATCCCAAGTACTATCTGTATTTGCGGATAAATCATACGAAAACAATTTCCAGTTCGAGCGAGTGGTAATTACTGGGTTGGCAAGCTGATCCTCTTTTTTAATGAAGTCGTACGAAGTTGAAATCCCTAGTTGGGTTCCGATAAAAGGAATTGAGATAGAGCTTGAAAGCTTCAGCACATTCGTTTCTCGATTATGCGAAAACGGAGCAAGGTTTTCCCCTTTCACAAAGAGGAAGTTGTGCGTAAACTTGGTTTTCCATAGACCGAAGTTCAGGTCGAGAGTCGTATCAACCGCTTCTGAGTATCTCCATCCCACATCATCTTGGATCGATCTTAGGTACCCCACCCTCATGGTATATCCAGTCTGAAAGACGATATCATTGGTTCCGATCCGGTAATCCAATTTTCGAAAGGGCAATGTGTTGTCAATTTTGAACTCGTTGGAAAAATCATCATCTTTATGCTCGAAACGCATATCAATAACGGACCAATATGGCGCAAGAATCTGATTTCCGCCCAAAGCGATTTCCGGCATATCGAAGCGCCATCCTGTGCGAAGGATATAATCTAGATCTTGAACTACTTCATCCATAGCAGCGGTTGCAGGTGTTGTCGTTTCAGCGGTAAAGATGAATCGGTCCAATCGCAATTTAATCGGATAGAAATCAGGACCGATTGAATAGGTATGACTGGACAATGTGAAAGAAGGCAAACGATACGTGTTGGTTCCAATGGTTGGAGTACGGAGTTCTTTCCGAAAAGCTTCAAGTGTAAATCTCTGTTCGAAAAAGGGACCTGTGATCCGAATCCCCGTTTCGGTATTGCGGTTCTTGAGCTGCCAATCTTCCAAAACATTATTGGTATTATAGTAAAACATAAACTGAAACGGATCAATTGCTTTCGTTAAGACGTTGAACTTGATTTCTCCATGCTGATCAGCCAACGACTCACTGGCTTTTTGCCTCATGGAAAGTGATACAACAGTATCACCGGGCAGTCGGAAGGTGTTATCTATCCCGATTCTCGTTCCACTATTCCGACCTTTCTCAATGGATTCGATGAATAGGGATCCAACTTCGTTATTCGTTGCAAGATAATTAAATCGCAAATATGCCTTCCATCCTTCTTCTGCTCCATACGAAAATGTATTTTCGATGGGTTGGACTGTCCGGTCCAGAGCCATAAAAAAGATCGGATATGGAAGAACAGGGATATCGAAAATATAGAGGACTAAATCGTAGGCGATCATGTCCATTCCGGATTTGATGACAATGTAATCTGCTTGGAACCGATAGTGGGGCTTTTCATGATAGTCACAAGTAGTGATATATCCACCATGGATTTCCATGATTTCTTCCTCATACATCGTTTTTCCCCGACTTTGTTCTCCAAAAATATAGATGTTCTGATCACGGCCCGCTTTATTCTTAGATGTTGTCTTTCCTCTCAGGCTGTACAGAAAAGTCGCATTGTTCTCGACATACATTTTTATCGAATTTGCGGTGTATACATCTTTTTCGCGGATTAACTGAACCTTTTCTTCAATAGAACTCTCTGCGACCAAGTAGTCGACCAATCCGGATTCGTCAAGGTATAGCCATACCCAAGGGGCGCGAAGCACAAATTCCTCGAAGGCGATTCGAACGTCGCCTTCCAAGATGATCAAGCCTTTCTTGCCATCCATTCTAACTTGATCGGCTTCCACTTTGGCATCAAAAGCTTGTGGTGGAGTAAGGGATGTTGGATTCGGTATAGGTACCGGGATTTCTGCAGCAATCAAGCTACCCGAGAAGAAAAAAAAACCCAAAACAGAAAGAACGAAGACCATCGTAGAAAAATGAAGAAGCCGAGAAAAGAATTCTTTGAATCGGTACATGATCTTTGTATCTAAAAGCGCGAAGAGGATAATTCCGACAGTAGAAAAAACGAGGTTCGGACTCCATGTAGCCCACACCGGGGAAAGAAGTCCCTCTTTCCCCATTGCAGATAGCCAAGCTCCACTTCCTTGGTAAAAAACAATCAGAATAAAGGTGATGATTACACTCCATGATTTGCTTCGTATATTAAACAACAATGAAACGGGCACTCCGATTAAGGCGATGATCAAAGGTCCGAGGGAATTGGCGTACCGTCCCAGGAGTTCGACTTCGTAACTCTCAGTTCTCAACCCCATCCGTCCGAAGGACGAAATCCTCTCTGTAAGCTCTTTTGAGGTCATATCCTGGGCTGATTTCGCTGTGCTTCTAATGAACTCGTCAATATCTTGAGTAAGCTCGATTTCCATCTCTTCGAAACTGGAATCCAGCTTCATCAATCCCTGAGTATCCAATGTGAACAAGCGGCCGTCCACTAGCTTCCAAAGCCCGGTAGCATCATCCTTAACAGCTTTCTGTGCTTGAAACACCTTCATGTCTCTTGAACCCAGATCATAGATCAACACCTCTTCGAACACATTGGTGTCGGTCAAGAAGCGTTTGACATAAAAATATCGGCTATCTCCAACATGAAGGAATTGGTTTGTTTGGATTGTTAACTCTGGCCGTCTGTACACATGCTGGATCAGTGTTTGGTTGGCTTTATGGTTAAAATCGGGAACAAGAAAATCGCTTAGTAGAAAACTGAACAGTGAAAATATCATTCCCAGAAGAAGAAAAGGAATAACGATTTTCTTAAAAGAGATCCCATGGACTTGTAGTGCCATGAGTTCATTATTCATACCCAATTGGGAAATCAACCACAGAATTGAAAGCAATACCCCAACAGGGATTCCCATCGCAGCAAAAAAAGGGAGTTTATAGTATAGCAGCTCAAACAGTCTCCAGATGGAAACCTGATACTGGATAATCTCCTCGGAGAGAAAATATAAGGTTTGAACGCTAACAAATACGATAAACCCCCCCACGCCTACCAAAAAAGGAAGGATTGACGTTTTCATGATATAGCGGCTCAGTGTGCGAATGCTTCTCATGGAGCGACTATTCCTTTCTTTCCCAAATCGGCTCCTTTTTCTCGATGAATTGGGTAGTTGGTCCGTCTTACTTATTTATTCGCTTCTTCCAACGCGCGCTTACGCTCAAGGATGATCTGATCTTGAATGTTGGAAGGTACTTCCGAATATTCACTGAACTTCATCGTGAAATACCCCTTTCCGCTGGTGATGGAGCTTAGCTTATTCGGAAACTCGAGCATCTCAGAAAAGGGGACTTTGGCCTTAACCATTTGATAACCACGACTTCCTGCTTCCATGCCGAGGGGACGTCCTCTGCGCGACGTGATCTCTCCCATCACGTCGCCAGCATTCTCATCCGGGACAAACACTTCTACTTCCATAATGGGTTCCAACAGTACTGGTTTGGATAGTTCCATCCCTTTTTTTAGTGCTTGGATTCCGGCGATTTGAAAGGCCATATCTGATGAATCAACTTCGTGGTAGGAACCATCATACAATTCCACTTTTATATCCACGACGGGAAATCCTGCGAGAACCCCTTTTTTTAGGCCTTCCTTAATCCCTTTTTCAACCGAAGGGATATAGTTGTTGGGAACCGATCCCCCAAAGATGGTTTCTGCAAACTCGAATCCAGACCCTCGTTCTTTTGGGTAGACTCGGATTTTTACGTGGCCATACTGTCCATGTCCACCTGTTTGCTTCTTATGCTTGTATTCAGTTTCTGCGTTTGCGCGTACCGTTTCACGATATGCGATCTTGGGCTTACCCACATCCACTTCAACTTTGAACAATCGTTTGAGTCGTTCAATCATTACATCCAAATGGACCGAACCAACACCAGATATGACCGTCTCACTTGTTTCTGGATCATGTTCCCAGGAAAAGGTCGGATCTGATTCAGCAAGCCGGGACAATCCGTTTGAGATCTTATCGATGTCCGATTTAGATTTGGGATGAACAGACTTAGAAAGCATAGGCTCGGGAAACTCACCCATCGGAATAAGCAATTTCCGAGCAGAATGGGTTATGGTATCGCCTACGGCGCTTTCTTTAAGTTTCGGGATACTCACAATATCTCCAACCCCCGATTCGGAAATCTCTTCTTGTTCTTTTCCGACTACATAGTAGATATGAGAAGCTTTTTCTTGACTCCCTTTTGAGACGTTGACAAAACTATCTGCGCCTTTTAGTGTTCCCGAAAGGATTTTGATGAATGATTGTTTTCCAATAAATGGATCAACGGCTGCTTTAAAGATCACTCCAGAGAATGGTTCGTCTTCTGTGCATTTGATTTCTACAGGAGTATGACCATCTTCCAGTGTTGAAGGGGTGGAAGGGCGATCCTTGGCTGATGCCCCCATCACAGAAAGTATGGTTAAAAAATGAGCTGAGCCGATATTTTTAGAACCAACACTGCAAAAAACGGGTGTAATTATTCCTGCTATATATGCCCTCTTCATCTCCTGAATCAGTTGATCTTGTTCGATCTCCTCTCCAGACAAATATTGCTCCATCATCTCTTCATTGGTCTCAACAATATCTTCAATCAATTTGGTTCTCCGTTCTTCGACTTCTGAACGGATATCCTGAGGGATTTCAATTTCCGAAAAGGTCCCGGATCCATCCATTTCAAACTCGTACGCTTTTGATTCAAGCAGGTGCACGTACCCACGAAAAGAGTCTCCGCTGCCAATGGGGATGAATACAGGAGACATATTCCGATCGAACGTTTTTTGAAGGGCATCGATACAATCACTGAAATTGGCTCTTTCTTTGTCCATATGATTGATCATAACCATAATCGGTTTCCCCATCTTTTCGGCAATCTTCCAAGTGCGTTCCGTTTGCACTTCTACGCCGGCTGTTGCGTTAACGACGCAGAGCACGTTTTCCGACGCGAATACCGATGTGATTACGTCATTGATGAAGTCACCAAACCCGGGTGTGTCCAACAAGTGAAACCGGGTTTCTTCCGTTTCGAAGGTAGCAACAGAAGCGGACAGCGTTGTGCCTTTGTCTGCTTCAAGAGGATCATAGTTGGTAACACCTCCGATTTTTTCAATCTTCTTTCCAGCGACCAATAGGGATTCAATCAAGGTACTCTTTCCGCTTGAATTATGGCCCACCAGTCCTAAGGTTATTCTTTTTTCTAAAGGCTTTTGCCCCATACAACAAAACACCTCCTATGGGATTGTATGTATTTCTTGTTCCTTGTTATTGTGGCATGATCATTAACGCTACGGGAATGCTTGGTTCTCCTGAAGAGGGAGAGTTCACTACACGGGTTCCAATAACCATTGTAGATGAGGATCCCCCATCAAAGCACATCGCATCGGTGTACCCTTTGCTTATTAGGAACTGGGCCAGTTCTTCAAAGGTTAAGCCAGCGCTTGAAGATTGATATCCATCGATTACCAAAAAAACGATTCTACCAGGCGCCAAAGCAACAACTGTCCGAGGGGTTTTGCTTGTAATGATATGGGTGCCATATCGAACCCGCTCCGTTTCAACATCGGGAATCAATCGGCCCGCTTCCAGGATCCTCGGACCACCTTCAACTGCCATATCAATCGTATATGGAAAGCCAGGAACAATCAAGCGATAACTGGCCCGATCACCAATCTTCACGTAATTTGCGACACCTACCGGACCAAGCATAGCTACAAAACCATCTTTCGGTGCTCTCCAAACGTATCCTTTGCTCTGAACGATCCCATTTTGAACAACAACATATTCTCGATCCGTTCTTTGGGGAATGGTTGGGGCAAATTCGTCGGTAAAGATTACCACATCTGCATTTTGACTGATTTTGTTGACCCCTTTAACTAGGTAGAGAATGGCTCCCAATTGCAAATGTACTTCGGTATTGATTGATAGGATCTGATATTCCCCGGTCTCTGATCGGACAAGAAATGGTCTGGGAAAATAGTGGGGTTCGCTAAGCACTTTTCGGGATTTGATTAAAGTCCCGATCGGCAAGGCTGTTGATGTATCAAAATATGAAGCGTTCACACCCGCATAACTGAGGGTTCTTCGAACCATATCGCTTACTTTTTCCCTGCTTCCCAACCCTCCTATAGCGATTTGTGGTTCGATCTTCATCTGTGCGATATCAAGATCGATCTCCAAATAGGATACAAGCAATGTTGAATTCCCCAACTGCTCCCGTTTGCGATAATAGGAGATTCCCTCCGCTACTTTTTGATGCTCCTGAAGGTATGGATCAATATGGGTAAAATAAATCGTCACTTCATTCCCGGTCTTATGGATTCTATAGTTTACTGGGATTCCAAAATCAACGGAAAATAAGGCATAGAATTCATCAGATCGTTGCATAGTCAGATTATGGATAATTGCTTCCCGGATCGATACAGGAAACAGAGTGATCTCTGCAACATTGCCTCTCGGGTGTACTTTAACTAATGCTTGCTCATCAAAAAAAGCGGAAGAAAACTCAAATCGTACCGTACGGGCGACAACTTCCGCTTTAAGAAGCTGAATATGGGGGTCTGTACCATAAGCATAATAGCGATCGGAATGAACGAGGTTGTATGAAAGAAACCCGAGCATAGCTTCTGCTGACACATAAGTCTTGCGATCGATCACATATACCATTCCAGGGGCTTTGTGCAAGAAATCTAAAGTCATACCCCGTATCGGATCAACAACCATGGTTTGATGGGTTCCGCGATTCACCACATAATACTTTCCTGATTCTTGAAATCTTGTCACTCCTGCGCCAAATTCTCGAAGAGCTTCTACCTGAATGAGTAACTCACCTGACATCTCAACAATTTCAGGTTCCCGAAACCGTAGATATTCTCCTTCTGATCTGAGCAAATACAATTCTTGGGC
>Ga0334890_1005648_pt1 | contig 10459 bp, 26 predicted proteins | sample GraSluR1_MG_3_FD_207220 | JGI IMG/M metagenome (GOLD analysis project Ga0334890, IMG submission 207220) | Sludge microbial communities from methane-producing bioreactor in Wageningen University, Netherlands - Granular Sludge_31_08-R1 | ecosystem: Engineered > Bioreactor > Anaerobic >... | reverse complement strand
ATTCTTAGACAATTTAAAGAGTTACCTATAGAAGTAAATATGATGGTCGGAATATCAAACTATATTAACCAGTTTAACCTTTTTTTAGAAGAAAGAGGTATAACAGTTTTAGATGTAGAAATTCCTATAGAAGTAAAAACTTGGGAAATTTATTTAAACGGCAATATAGATATTTTAGCATCCGATAAGTTTGGAAATATAGGAGTAATAGAATTAAAATGCGGTAATTCTATAGACAGTCATAAATACCAGGTTGCAACTTATGCGCAAGGTTTAAAAGAGATGTGGGGTTTTCCTATAAAGTTTGGTACGTTATTATATTTAAGAGAAAATCATTTTATTGAGGTAACATGGTATAATAAAATATTACAAAGTTTAATAGAAGAAACAAAAGAGATTGTTAATAATAATATAGGTGGGTTATTAATATTTGAAAAAGAAAATGGTAATAGAACGTTTAGGTGAATAAACTATGAAAACTAAGAAAGTTGTAAAACTTGTTAAAGAATTTTTAGAAAAGAATCAGGGTCAATTTTATTTAGATGAAATTATCTATGACTGTTTAGGACTTAAAGTTAGTGATCAACAGTTTCAAGAAATAGAATTAGAGATAAGCAAGTATAACCGTGATCTTTTGTAACCAAAAGGTTTAAATAGAATAATGATAATGGGTTAAAATCATGATGTATACAGGACGAATAACTGGAGTTTTGCCCCATCGCAGAGAGTTTGAATTTGTTGATGAAGTTGGCAATAAAATGTGGGGTCATGTATCGGATGAAATAGATATTTGGAGTTTGTATAAATATATTGTTAATAAACAAGTTGTAGTTTGCCAAATAGAAGGGGAGCTAACTAATTTATTGTTAACAAAAGTTGAGGAGGCATAAAAGATGACTTTCGATCAACTTTTTAAAATAACTGTAAACAGAGAACAGTTTAATCTGTTGTTACAGGCTACAGATATAATATCTCGAATACATCTATTACAGTTTGAACGAATAGCAGATATTATACAACCTGTAAATGACCAACATTTTTTCAAACTTCGTTAGTTCCAGGATGAGTTAAAAGATTTAAAAAAGTTTTGGGGTTGTCCTCCTTATGGTTCTTATGGGATTTATTCGTCTCAAATTTCTGAGGATGCTAACACACTTTATGATATGCATCAGTGTTTAAGGAACTTTATAAGTTATTATGATCATCCTGAAATAACACCTGAAAATAGATGGAAAACTAAAGGTGGATTTACAGTAAATTTTTACGAAGTTATGCAAACTAACAGTAAGGTTAAACTTATGAAAGTTGAGGAGGTATAATTATGGTAGATAATTGTCCTTTTAACAATAGGGTTTGTACTTCAGAATGTAAGGCTTTTGAAAAAGATGAAAAAGGCAAATTTAAATGTAGAAGGTTAGAAGCTTTAGACGGTATTTGGAACGAACTTTTTGAAATAAAATATGCCATCGGAAACATAGGAGCATAAAAAAAATGATTATAACAGGTAAAGAAGGATCTTTTATAATTTCTGGAGATGTACAACCTAACGGCGTAGATATTCAGGTAAAAAATGTTTATCGTGTTTTGGATAAAGATATAAACGCAAAAGTTTCAGAAGAAGATTATGTTGAACTAGATATTTTTACCGACAGAGAAACAGGTAAAAAATATTGGATAATGCAACCAAAAGGAGCTTATCTTTTTCAGATAGATAAAATGGATCTATCAAGAGAAAATACCAAAATTCCTTTAGTTGGTTATGTGGTTCCAAAATCAAGATTTTGTAGATGTGGAATAAGTGTACATTCTGCATTATGGGATGTTGGATATGTTGGAGCAGGAAGGGTTTTAGTTGTTAACCATAGTTCAAAAAGACATAAGATTTTTAAAGATATGTATTTTGGACAAGTAGTATTTTTTGAAGCCAAAAATGGAACTATGACTTATAATGGTAGCCACCAAAATGAGGGGTTAAAATAATGATTGACTTTTTAACCTTTTTAGAAAGTTTAGATTTATATAAAAAACAAATTGATTATTATGATGAAGATTCAATAAAAGAAAATTATAAAAATATTTCTGATAAAATTTCGGAGATCGAGAAAGGTTATCCTTTTAATAAACCATTAACTCCTTTTGTTACTGAAGAGTTAGATATGGTCTTTTTAAATTTAACAAATACGTTAGAACTTAGTTTACTATTAGAAGATTATCAAACTGATATGGATCAGTTGATACAAGAATTTAAGGGATTATATATAAGGAGAAAGAATAATATAGAAAAAGAGTTAGAAGAGTTAGATAATAAGATAAACATTGTAGAAAATAAACTCTTTGAATTAATGTTAGATGATCCAAAGTATAAACTTTTAAATGAAGTTCTCTTTACAGATAATGATGAAGATTATAATAAAGCTGAAGAATTTTGGGATTTATACAGTAAAACTCATATAAATCTTCCTCATATCTGCGATTTTTCTATAGATGAACTTAAAGAAAAGCACAAAAATGTTTTAGAACTATTGAAACTTGGCAACTATGATTATAAAATAATAGGTTTATTAATATCTGCTGAATGTTATGATAATGTTTGGGGGTCTAGATCGTGTAGTGGTCATGTGTCAGATTTAGTTGGAGGAAAAGACTATCTAGATTTTTATTGCGGAAGTTCAAATTATTATTGGTTATGTTATTTAGGATTAGATAAATATCCTGAGTTTTGGAAAGCTATGAAAAAAGATGGGTTTAAAAATTTGTGGGAGAGGGATTAAAATAACCTTACTTTTATCTTAACCTTTTTAATAACTAAGCTAAGTTATTAACAATGACTAACCAAAAATTATTTGACCAAATAAATAATATTAAAAAACAAATAAAAGATAATCGAGACGAACGAAATAATCATCATTTAATAATACAAGATTTAGATAATGATTATTTTAAACTTACAGCTATTTTAATAGATCTATTAAAACAAATAGATTATGAAGGCGTTTATAAAATTTAATTTTTAATACTCTTTTTTTGATCTGACCGAAAGCTTTATTAACCTAGCCGTCCATAAGCCTAAATGGAGGTTGGACATAATGCGATTGGTGCGACATGATGAGATACCAGCAGGGTTTAAGTCTTGGAATGACTATAAGGGCTATATGGAGTTTAAGAGTCGTAGATCTCAAAATGCTCTTCAGCAAATAGAAGAAGAAAGCAGTATAACCTGGAGATGGGCACAAAAAGTTAATATACATGTTCTGCCAATTCCAAGTAATATCTTGTTGTTGGCGACAGAATATTATGGTTCTTTACCTGATGACGTTGGACTTGTAGCTTATATTCGTCATAATTTTTCAAGCTATGACCAAATATTAAAAGAGTGTGAAAATTGCTTTGGCCGTGAAAATGCGTATCAGTTGATTAAAGAAAGGACAACCAGAATAATTTGTAATAGACTAGGATTAGATTTTAGTGTTGAATATTTATATAATAGTAAAATGCCGTGGCTGGTTAGGAAAGATTATGGTATGATGATGGAGATGTATAGATGAAACAAATTATAAGGGATAATCAAAAACCATTTGTAAAACTTTCTGAATATGTTAGGAATAAGGGAGAAATTGTAGCGTTCTATTTTTCACCAAATAATACTATAGATGTATTGGTATTTTGTGGAGATGATCTTTATAACTTTTATTCACTAAATTCTAATGAACATTATTATAGTAAACCAGTTCCGTTAACTAGTATGTTAAATGAGATAACATATAATTATTCAGACGTAAAGATATTAGTGTTTAATTCTTTACAAGAGTTTGCACAATGGATTATCGATGAAGGGTATTAGGTGGTTAAATGACTTTTAAAACTATTCCGGTAATTAGGGGTTTTACAGAGATTAAAGAAATCTTTGAAGCTTGCGAAAGGTATAACGCCGTTATTTGCGGTGGTTATGTTAGGTATATGTGCAGCCCTAAAAAAGATCCTGTAAAACCTTCAGATGTAGATCTGTTTCCAAAAAGTTTTGATGCTTTTGATAAACTAAAAAGTTACTTTTTAGAGACAGAAAAATTTGAAGTAAAGCATGAAAATGATGTAAGTCTAACTTTAGATGCTCCAAAAAATACAGTTTGGGAATACCGACCAATAGTTCAAATTATTAAACCTGTTAAAGAAGGAGCAATAGTTACAACCGGAACTTTAGAAGAGATCTTAGAAAACTTTGATTTTTCAATTGTGAGGGTAGGTTTACTTAGTTCAACAACAGCTTTAGCCGATGAAGACTTTTTAGATGATGAAAAGAAGATGTTACTTAAACTTAAAAATATTCATTGTCCTGTTTCATCTCTTTTAAGGTGTGTAAAATATGGCAAAAAAGGATATTATTTAAGACCAATGGAAGCTATGAAACTTTTTATAGATTGGGATAATAGAGATGATGATTATAAAATTCAGTTAATAGACTTTTTTGATAAGTCTAATACTGAGGATAAATGGACACAAGAAGAAGTTGATCAACTTGAAAGACTTTTGAGGATAGATTAATATGGTTAAAATTAAAATAAAAGGTTTAGATAATGTAGAATGCCCCTTGTGTTATGGAACCGGAAATGCTGATTATAATCCTTTCTTAAATATGAAAGGTCAAATCGGTTTTTCATGGACTGTTTGTAATTTATGTAATGGTGAAGGTAAAATACCTTTATATATTTTAGAAACATATTATAATCTTACTTTCGATCAATATCAAACATTTAATCATAATAGATATCTTAGACAAATACTTGAAAAAGTTTATGAAGGTAAACTAACTTTAGAAAAATCTGAATTTGATTTAAGGTTAGAAAAAATGAGAGAAGATAAAATAAAAGATTTATAACCACCAAAAGGTTTATATACCACAACATCTTTTTATATTTAATTTTATTGGAGGTAAAATTTTTGAAAGAAAAACTAATTATTTTAACAATGTTTGGACTAATTGTTAGTCTAACTGGAGCAGTTGAAGATTTATCAATGTTAAATAAAAATGTAACTGTTACAGATCTATCAGGTGTAGATAAAGAAATTTTTGGAACTCAATTTTTTAAAGATGATCTGTTAGGAGATTATAGCGGTTATACTCCAATTATGACAGCGTTCTTAACTGGTTCTGAGTTTAACACCTTTGAAGATACTGAAGATCTTTATACTAGGTCTATGGCTGAATTTTTAAGATCTGATGAAAATCCAACTTCAGCAAAAAGTATAGACGATTTTCTGTATAAAAAAGAGGTTTTAGATTCAGAGATTTACGGAAAAACCGATTCTATGTTAAACTTTAGTCTATAAGATATAACCCTTTTTCTCTTTTTAACTTTTTTCCAACGGTTTTACAATCATTATAACTAAAACCATTATATTCTTTTTTACCTGTGGATTTAAATAAAGAATATCTCTCATAAACTAGATTCCAAGGTATAAGGTAGGCTTCCCGTTTTTTACCGATTCCTAATCTTCTTTCCCAAATTAAATAACCAGTTCTACCAGTTCTATTAATAAATTCGGTTTCTCGGTCTATTTGATCACCGTTAAAATTTGAGTTAAAATATATCTTGTTTGATTTTGTTGACTTACATTCTATAGCTAAATAATATTTAGAATCTTTACTATCTACTAATAGATCAATATATTGATTTACATATTTTGACTGATGTAATCTATAGCAGAAAGCATTAATATTATTTTTAGTAAAATGTTTATTAAAACTTTTTACTAAATCATTTTCGAAAGTATTTCTTGGCATAACAAGACTTTAATAATATTATTATGCTATTTAAACTTTTCTATTGTTTTCGACCGTTAACTATTTAAACTCAAAAACCTATCCTTAGTTTGGAGGAAAACGTTATGGTAAACACAGAAAGAGTCGAAGTTATTAAAATGGTCGATGAAAAAGATCTTCTACTGGAAATAGATATTTGTACAACTTCTAAACATACTTCATGCTTAAAAAAAATTGCAGAAGATTACGGTATAGAAGGATTTAAAAAGATCTTCTTTACAAATAATGGCAATAGGTTTGTAACTGAAGGTATGGAACCTGGAGAATATTTTGAACTTGATTATCCTGATAAACAGTTTGAAGAAATAGAAATGGTAATTTGTAAGAATAAAGATATTCAAGTTCACAAAGTACCTGCTGAAGTTAACATTAACGGTGGTTGTATAACTTTTGAAGTTTACAAAGATATGGTAAAGACAGATAAGTATTATGTTAAGAGTATTTCCTTTTAAACTTTTTTGGAGGCAAAAAATGTATAAATATGGATCTTGCATAGGTTATAAAGTAGAAGATGGGTTTTTAATAGTAAGAGAAGCAAAAAGTTATTTGGCTTTAATGGTAAATGAACGAAGATATCAAACCAAAGACGGATTTACTCTTTTAAAAGATTATGTTTTAGAAGTCAATAACAATACCACAAAATGATATAAATGAAGAATTGATATTAACTGGAGAAAATATATATAAAAACATTATCAAAATTCATGCAATGAATTATATTATAGTGTTAGATAAAGAGGAGTCTTAACTATGCATTATCACAAATTTATTAATAGAGTAGATTTTGGAGAAGTTAACTTTAACAAGTCAACTAAGGATAGAGTACTTTGGAAAAAAGTTTGTAGTATATACTTTCCAGAGTTTGGGAATTTAAATAATACGATTTATTTTAATTCTTTAAACGTTTTAAAAGATCCTGATATCTTTACAGTCTTAGAAACTTTCTTGTGGTCCGAAGAGTACAAAGAAACCGTTGAAGAACTTATAGATTGTTTAGATGGCTTTGGGTTTGAACCGTTAGATTTAAATACCTTAAAAGATGATGTCAAAATGGAGGAATAAGGTTATGAGACTTTCTCAAGATAAGTATGATGTAGTTTTGGTCGCAACGGATAGCACAAAATTAGAAATAACTTTGGTAGATAAAGAAGCTAAAGATTTTAATGATTATGTTTTAGAAGATGTAACTATAGAAGAATATTCTGATGGTTATCTTAGAATTGATGGAACACATACTTATGATGATGGTTCAAAAGGTAGAGTTGTAATGTCGTCTACTATTTGGGAAATTTAGGATGAGAGATCGGAGGAATAAGTTATGAATAACCTTGTAAACCAGGTAACTAAGAAAGGAAAGCCATCTGCTCTGGCTATGAAGAGATTTGAATCCGAAATTAAGAGAATTGCAGATAACAAAATTTCGGAAGTTAAACTAAAGTATCCTCTAAAAAATAATGAGGTAAGATCACTAATTATCGAAGGTAAAGGAAAGTTGAGATCTCCAACTGAGATAAGAACCTGTATTAAAACAAGGACAGGAACTTATTCATCGAGTTTAGACTTTTCGCTAATCTTTGACCTTAGTAAAGATATTGAACTTATTAAACAAGAAAACGAAGAGTCGGAAAAAAAGAGAGATGTTATTATCTCTAAAATTTCAGATGATGTTAGAGATCTAATTAATTCTGTTTATTTTGGAGAAAGTAATCTCTTTGAAGTTTTAAAAGAGTTTGGAGAAAAGAAGTATATTTAAATATACTTCTTGATTAACCTTTTTAAGAGGTAAAAAATGTTTGTAATATTAGAACATATAGTAGATCAAAAAGACGTTATCATATTAAAACAGTATGCTAAATTAAACATTCCAAAAGAATTAGAAACCTATAATAAGTGGTTACTTAAGCAAAAAGATAAAGATCTTATAGATAAGTGGGTTATTTATAGTTTTGTTCAAGATATGCCAGATGAAGTTATGAGAAATGATAAAGTTAAAGTACTTACTCCAAAAGGTGAAAAAGAAGTTAAAGTAAGATATTGTAAAGAGTTAGATAATGCGTATGTTAAGATTAATGTTTTGAAAAAAGCTATGGAGGGTTAACTTAACATGTGTAAGATACCTTCAGAAGTTATAGAACTTGCAAAGTCTGAAGCTGAAAAGTCTAACGTAAAGAAAGCTCAATTAGGCAGTGTAGTTTTTACTAAAAGAGGAAAAATTTTAGCAAGTGCTTGTAACTTATCTGGGGGTAACACTGGAAAAAAAAGGTATATGCCAACATTTAGAAGAATGTATTGGAGTTTACACTCTGAATGTAGAGCAATTGATAAGGTACATCCACTTGATAAACATCTTTTAAATGGTGCTTGCATTTATACTTATAGAAAAAATGGACTTTTGGCTGCACCTTGCAAAGATTGTTGGGCTGTAATAATGAAGTCTGGAATAACCGAAATTTATTATTCAATGGGGTAAATATTATGAAAGCTTGGAGTATAATACAATATAATGGTAAGAAATATATAGTTCTTCGGTATAACAAAAAGAATGAGATAACCATATCTAAATATAATGGTGAAATATCAGAAGATGGTATACTTTCAGAAATTGATAATTATTATGAAGATGTTATTAACCTTGAAATAAGGTTTGATATTCCAGTTATGAACATAAAAGGGAACAAAATAGAAAAGGTTTTGTTTGAGTGGGTTTAATTATCCATAAGAACAATAACACCGATAGTATCATCGCCTTTATATATTGGCATAATATGGCCTGCACTAAACCATATTTGCCATCCGTTATCTTTTTCTAAATCATAAAGCTCTTCAGCTTTTTGGTATGTAGCTTCAAAGCCACTTTTCAAAACCAATTTATAAGTCATTTTTATCTACCTCCAAACTCAAATAACGACTTATCCTTTTTAACCACTATAGCTTCTTCTTTTTCTGGATAACCAGAAATCGGTTTAGCCCCAAATTCTGAAGGTCTATCAAACCAAATATGACCAATAGGTAAAGGCTGGGGATTAGCCTTATCTTTATGGTACTCTTCCCACATTTTTAAAGAATCTTCATATGAAGATTCTGCATACCTAACCCCTTTTCTAAAACCTGAAGTTATTTCGATGACACGCATTTTTACCGCCTACCTTTATATACTCTTCTATCCATAAAACACTTTCTTTGTAGCTTTATCATGGATCACCGAGTATCTTATACTACACATAAAAATCCATGCTTTTTCAACATTTATACCGGTAAACTCAATACTGGCTTTATTTTCGTCCACAATAAAACCGCTAGACTCAAGTTTGCTCTTTATCGGGTTTCTTATGTTCTTTCCATCCTCTCTCCTTACTACGATCTCGTTTCCAATGATCTTAGTTTCGTAGACAACTGCATTTTTGCTAAGAATTCCTCTCATCTTAACTCATCTCCAATACTACCCTTAGCCGCTGAGTATTTAACCTTTTCGGTTGAAGGTTGATTAGTGTTACGTTTGATCAGGATTTGTAATAACAAAAAGGTAAGATTAGACAAAAAAGTGTGTTAGACTAAGGGTATTCGCGACCACATTTTAATCTATGTAGCTATAATAATATTCCTCCAATTTATCAAAGATTAGTATTAAACAAGGTATACGTTTAACCCTAAATCGTATTTTTAAACCTAATCCTTCGCGACACAAATTATAAGGTTTACTTTATAATAATACCAAACCACCAACCTATTTAAACTTTATATACTCTAGGAAACTCATATATAAAGCTTACCCTTGAACTCAAAAGTATAAAACGTGTTACCTTTTAACTTCGCGGTATGCGTTTTGAGAAAATCGATAGCTAGAGAGGTTGCGTAATTTGACGAAAAAAGGCGATTAAATTTTTACCGCCTATGATTTTACGTCTAATTTAATAAGCTAGGCTTATAAAAAAGATAAAAAAACAATTTGGTAAAATAAATTAAAATCGGTTTTATAAAAAAGGAAAGCCATATATAAAGCTTGTGGTCGGTTTGAAACCATAAAGAGCTAAACCCATTCTTCGCGATGACCTAGATTTTTATGTCGATTTAAGTTAGTTTGTAACACTAACTAAGTACTAAACTTAGAGTAAAGTATTAACTTTAAGGTTTCAAGGGAAAGCCTTATATATGCTTTAAGACAACTGTGGTATTGTAAGACTAAGAGGTGAGTTAAGATGGCTAAGATCTACAAGGTAACATACAGGAAAGGGACCAAAAAGAACGGCGTAGTAAAAGAGATTGAGTTTGCTTCCGGGAATGAAGAAATGGCCGCCAGGAAAGCCCAACGATTAATAGGTTATTCGATTAAGGTTTTATCGGTCGAATTGGTAAAAGAAGAAACCAAAAAAGAAGAGATGTGGAGAAAACAGGGTGAGATGCACGGAACATATTATTAAGGTAGGTGTATAAAAATGAGTGAAAATTTAGTTTTGAGGATCGGGCAGAAACAGGACGAGATAAGAACCATGCTAGCCGAACTTGAGGATATGGTTCAAGAGCTTGAAAATGAGCCGAATAAGACCGTTGATGATATAGAAGATATTATTTACGGTTTTTACGATGAAGAGAAAGATATAAATAAGATCGTTGGACGGCTTGAGGGGATTAAGGACGAGATGG
>Ga0334890_1005643_pt1 | contig 10460 bp, 11 predicted proteins | sample GraSluR1_MG_3_FD_207220 | JGI IMG/M metagenome (GOLD analysis project Ga0334890, IMG submission 207220) | Sludge microbial communities from methane-producing bioreactor in Wageningen University, Netherlands - Granular Sludge_31_08-R1 | ecosystem: Engineered > Bioreactor > Anaerobic >... | reverse complement strand
TCTTCTCCCAGATCCACCCATATTCTGTAGGCCGGCTCTTTTGCCTTTGGGAAAGTCTCGGCCCTTACGATTTCTCCCACTCTTATGTCCAGCTTCAAAAAATCTTTGATGTCAGCCATTCTTTCTGCCCCACTTCATTTCGACACCTTCAGTATCGAATTTTTTCCTCTTCGCAGTAACTGTTTCTATTTTGATCTTATATACCTGAGCAAGGCTGCCCCCTGCATTAAGCGCATAGGTGAAATACTCCATTTTGTCCGGTGTATATTTTTCACATATTAGTTTTAAGACCATTTCCTTTTCAGTTTTGTCTTCCACCTTTGACACTGTTCCTTCGACTATGGCAGATCCGTATTCGGTAGTAAAAACACCACTGATAAGTTTTTTGGTTTCTTCCTTATCTGTTATGATTTCATCCAGTTGCGTTTTGGAATATATATCCGGAACATTTACATCCCCTACAAAAACTATTCTGGCCTTTTTGTTTCTGACCAACAATACGACCTTTTCACCTTCCTTTGCAGAATGAAAATAAAGATTCTCCCCGCATCTGACAAGGGAAAGCGGAACACTGTATGGAACCTCTCCATCATCCCTGTTAACGGACAAAACTCCAAAGTCTGAACTGTCTATGATTTCTTCTGCAAATGCCCTATCCATTTCCCGGTCTTTTCTTCGCATCACACACCTCTTGCCCTTCTTTGATATCTCTGATTTCTTTTTGGTCTTTCCCGATATTTACTCAATACTTCATCGGCATCAGGTCCGCATATTCCGATGCCGAGGCATTTTCAAGAAGCATTTTGATGATTTCCTGACCAAGGGGGTCCAGGAGCGGAGTGTCAAATTTCTTTGCTTCACTGACAAAGAAATCCGTCAATATCTTCGCACCTTTATCGTATCCCTCTATGCCGATCTCTGCCTGCATTTCCGGTTCCAAAAATGCTTTTCTTATATACTGTCCATCTACCTTTACAGAATCCAGCGAATATCCCAGCAAGGGGCATCTGGCCTGGTTCAAATGTTCAGGCTTGAATTTGGCAGAACCTCTTCTCGCTATATACTCTCTGGCTATCCATTGGGGCATGAACCCCACCTCATATGCTCCTATATGCTGATTCGGTATGAGCAGATATCTTGTGCTTGAAGAATCTACTATTTGCTTCAGCAAAAGATTTGCCTGTTCTACCATTTTGCCTGTGGCAAAAGGCCAGTATGATCCCACCCCTTCACTACTCATTCCGGCGGTGGTGGTTATACTGGGGTTATTGTGTCCTCTTGGCGCCACAAGTCTCCAAAGCCATGCCAAAGCCGGCGGCAGTATATGTAACATGCCGATTATGCCATATGAGGGATTCTCTCTCGTACATGGAGGCGTTCTTACTCCAAAACTTCTTACATCGACCTCAACAGGCTCATTTATAACGTTTGATACTAGTCTTCTGGGCAAGATCACTCTCGGGTTCGGGCATGGTGTTCCGTCCGAATCCAAGGTGTGTTCCCAGACAAGACACGTGGCCGTTGGAACTCCCTGTATGTTCAAAAATATAAGGGGTTCGGAAGGCTGTGTGAATATTTTTTCGTATTGAGGAGTCGTTCCGTAGGATTTAATGTGATCCAGCCTCAAAAACCAGCCCTGTTCTGCATCCTTGACAACGAGTTTCCCACTTTCGTTTTGGATATCAGGATGACAAAGAGCCATGTCATCGGTAACCGGTCTGAGCTCACAGGTTTCTTTTAGTTCAATATAGTTTTTCTCTCCCGTTACGGTATTTTGACCGAAAACTATCCTTGTTTCCATACCTTTATGGATCTCTTCTATCATTTCACTTTTACCGCCACCGGAGGCTCCTTCGTGCATGATAACTATCTCATTATCATAAGGAGTGATGACCTTTACGGTAGAAGCATGTACAGTCACCCAACCTTCGTTTTCTCCAATATTCAAAAGTATTCCGTAAATACCTTTTTTTGCACTGGGTCCGGGATACAGGTTATATGAAAAAAGCTCATGCATGTCCTTTAGTCTGTTGTGTATAACTATCTGTTTGCCTTCAAAATGGGTATGACGGAAAGGCGGTGCCAGGAAGATCACAGCTTTTGGGCAGAAATCATCTGCTATATCATTTATGCTTATAAACCCTTGAAGGTCCGCAAGGGCACCTACAAAGAAGGCTGCATTAGCAGGCGAGATAAGAAGTGAATCATAACCGTATTCAGGACCTCCGGATTTGAAAGGCAGCACGATAAGGCGTTGTTTTTTCAGCCATTCGAAAGTCGCACTTCTTAAGGGTTCAAAATCCTCCTTGTAAACATCGTCGTATTTGGGCTTGTCTGTATCATTATCATCCGCTACAAGAAGGCAGTCCGGATCCCGTCTTCTCATGTAGTCGTCCGGGTAATTTACGACTGCGCCGTTTTTACATCTTGTAACAGTAGCTTCCTTGATTATGCCATATCCCTCTACATCATATTCAACATCAAAGAGGTCATTTTTTAAATCCCCAAAGGCCAGCTCGATCAGCTGCTCTCTTGTCTCGGGGAATATGACATCTTCGCCGGCTTTGATTATTTCGACCAGGTGACCCGGCAGTTTCAGTTTACTCATATAGTCTTTCATTTTTACCTCCCGATTCATCACAAATATAAAATTTAAAACTATTTATATTTCTATTATAGCATTTATTGCTTTTTGTTTTCATTATAAAAAGTCTTGATAGATTTTTTTGTTTCCTCATCAAGATAGTGCCATCGTACACCTTGTATGGCGCCCTCCAAAGCCGACAAACGCATTATACATGCCGAAGGATCTATTGCAAGTATACGGAGCCATGCTTCCCGGCTTCCGGTATTTTTAAGTTCATCGATGGTGGTTATCCCAACTTGCGCAAGTTGACCCTCAAGTTTTGCCGCAATATTCGGCAGTTTTGACAATTCTCCCATTTACTTTCCTTTTTTCCTTTTTTATTTCTATGCTCTTGATCCTGTCCGCCCGGGATAATTTTCTCCATCTTTCGCCACTTTTCGCAAAGATGCTTCCATTCTTCCGCATTCTTCTGCTGCATGATCTCTTATCTGCTCCCAGGGAACTTCACATCCCAGTCTGTCATAAGCCAAGGCCACTGTGCCGTAAAGTGCAAGTCCAAAAAAGTGTCTCGCAGAATGTACGGTCGATGCACATTGTCCTATGGCTCTTGCGGCAGCCTGTGAGGTCGGATCACCTTTCATTTCACTGGCTGCAGCATGGCATTCAAGTATATCCCTTTTAACAAGGGGTAGTTTTATCCTGCCCGAAAGCCATTCTCTTGCCGAGTCCAAGGCCTTTGCAGGACGCATATCTTTAGGATATTTCTTCTCCCAAAGAGGCAGTATATATCTCTGTGCATAATCAATTGACCAACTTGCAAGAGTTGTTTTATTTTGGCTTTGCATAAGTTCTGATAGGGACCGGATATAAGGAGCATCCATGTCACTTAACATCTTTCTGCTTTTTGGCATACTTTCCACCTCCGAATTATTAAAGCTTCACATATGCACCATCTATATCAGTAACTTTATGGATGATCGATTTAAATTCGTATATTTTAGCATCCATGATCAAAATATCCATCCGGCTGATTCCCAGTCTTTTTGCTCATCTTTATGCCATATGATATACCGTAAAGCAATTCTACAGCCTTTTTGTAATACTCAGATGTGTTGGGATCACCTTGCCCGTCCACCATAACAAATCGCATTTTCGGCACATCTATCACGGTTGGTTTTTTGGGAGGTAAATACAGATCCTTGTATTCTTTTTTGAAATCAAATGATGTCATAATATCGTCCCTTTCATCAAATATCCGGTTGCCCCGTCTCCGGTTTCTTGATCAAACAATACTGGCAAAAATCCCCGCCTTTGTTTTTGATCGTTTTAACAAGCTCAAATCCAAAATGTCTATAAACAGGAACATTTTCAGATGTATTTGTTTCTAAAATTATCGGAAGTGAATTTTCATTGCAGTAATCCACTACCGGTGTTATCAATTGGCGGAAAACGCCTTTCCCTCTTGATCCCTTTTTTATGGCTATGGCTTTGATATAGTAGTAATTCCCTTTTATGAATTCTTTGTACCATTTCAAATCAAGGTCTCTTAAGGCTGCTTTCCCGTTTTCTTTATATATTTTCAAATCACTTCCGTTGAGTTCATTTCGGAATTTTAATTGATAAAATATGCTTAATAATATCAATTTTGTCTGATTGAACTTCTTTTTTTCATAACCTATGATAAGCGAATCCAAATTATCATCCAGTGTGTTCATTTCACAAGTTTTATCAAAGACAGGTATCTGCATTAAAAAAAGCTTTTCAAGAAATATTTTCGGTTCTTCTATTCCTCTTATCTGCGCGGAAACCAACCGGTCTTCAAAAAAACACTCAGTCAAAAGTTTTGCCAGTCTGGGATATTGTTCCATATGTATCTTGGTCATGTGAAAGTCCTCTCTTCCCTTATAAAAGACCTATCTTCTCTCTGCCTTTTTCATTCAATCTCCGGTGCCAGTGCGTGACTCCGCAAATTTTCACTCAGTCGAATAATTTCCATGACCCGGGTCACCATCTGTTTGTCCAGACCAATCTGCCCGGCGATTTCATCTTCTGATAATTCCCTTTGTATCCCCAGCAGTATCAATTCGACCTTAAGATAATCCATACCGCAATAGTCCCTGTATTTATCTGTTATACCAGGCAGTATATCAGGGTTCGGTGAACGATCAATGATTTCATCCGGGATATTTATATGCTCTGCCAATTGCAGTATCTGGCTCCTGTATATGTTTTTAAGAGGCATAATGTCAGCTCCGTCATCTATACCGTATTTGATGAAAAGCCCCACCATCTGCTCGGTTTTATGGGATGATCCGGCCACCATAAGATTATACTCCTCGGCAACTTTGTATGTGACCAGCAGTCTTGCCCTTTGCTTTGAACTGACTTCTGCCATCAGTTTTCTGGATGATGGGTCAAGTTTGCTTTTCAGATCATCCATATAAAGTTTTTTTGCGCTTTGATCTCTGTTCTTAAGGAAATTATCTACGGTACCTTTCCAGTTCTCACGGCCCGATATGGCCGAAAGGAATAGATTCGATGTCCCTAAACCTCTTAATATGGGACTGATATTGATTTTCATTGTTTTTATCTGAAGATGTTTTGTGATCATAAGTCCGTAATGATCTGCTTGGGGATTTCCCAACCTTTCGGGCAGCATTAATCCGATGACATTTTCCCGGCCTATGGCACGGGTACAAAGGGCCGCCACAACACTGGAGTCAAGCCCTCCGGAAATAGGTACCACTATTCCCTTCTTCTGTGATCCTTCATAATTCTCTTTTATAAATCCTTCAATTTGCCCGCACCAATCCCCTGCATCAATTTTGAAAGCATCCGGGGTCAATTTCACATCTTTATTCATGTTTGACCATCCCTTTCAGATCAATAGATCAAAACGCAACAAAAATTGCATGATAATGGATTTTCTGCAGTTTTGTGTTTCTGTCCACCTAATCGTTCAGCGACTTTCTTTCATGCTTGTTCCTGTACATGGCCCGGTCCGCCGCGGCTAAAAGCGAACTCCTAGTGCCATTCTTTTCAAGAACAGCATAGCCCATGCTGAGCTTTATTGGAAAATCCAACTCGCACTTCTTATTGTATGAATTGATATCTTGTGATATCCGATCCAACAACTTTTGTATGTCTGCGATATCAGATCTTTCCCCCACTATGACAAACTCATCTCCTCCAAGTCTGGCGACAAAATCATCACTGCCTTTGCAGTTCTTCCTAAGCAAATCTGCTATCTTCTTAAGAGCATTGTCTCCCGCAAGATGACCGTATTTGTCGTTGATATTCTTGAAATCATCCAGGTCTATTATGATCGCAAACATATGCTGTCCCTTTTTCTGAACCTTTAAACGCCTTTTAAGGTGTTCATCGAAACGGCGTCTATTATACAGTCCTGTCAGATGGTCTGTGGATATCTCTCCGTTTTGAATGTTGATGTATATACTGGCAAATGCCATCATAGAACAGACCCATATAATAGAAACACCAAAAAACATTATCTGTATCACCGTTGCTAAGAGGATGCCTACAGGGAATATAACCAGATGGATATTTATGCTTTTGTTTTCTCCCCATCCGTTTTTTATGACATCTTTCAAGGATATCCCGAAAGAAAACATCAGATATAATAATGAAATGGCAGCCATTACAACGAAAAATGGTCCTCTGCTATAATTGTTGTTTCCATCAATGATAAAAAACCAGCCGGTGTAAAGACTTATAATGCTAAGGACCGTGCTTACCGCACATGGAATACCATATATACGAACACGTTTCAAAAGACCACTTCTGCTTTCATATACTTTATAATCCGTATACATCAGCCACCAAAAACAAATGAGGGGATTACAAACATAATACAGCATTGTAACTATATAATTGCCTGTCCTTAAGACTTCGATCTGATTTCCGTCAAAAAGCCACATCCCCGTATCAAAAACGAAAATCAATATATTTATGACCATGCATCCATTGAATATTCGTTGGTCAACGGGCGTGTTTTTCCTGCTGTTTTTGTTCATATTATTCAAAAAAAGCAGCAGCAGAACTATGCCTATCAAATTGATTTCCGCATATAATATATCTGTCAACATATGAGCCTCCGTATTTTGATTTATATCTTATTTTTTGACGCTGATGAAAACCTTTTTATATCCATCACCGAAAGAATCAAAACAATCGAACAGGTCAAACTACTAAAACCAGAATGAGGGGAAAACAGCAATTTCTATGCAAGCATTCCCCTCAGTCATCAAAAAATGTTTTCTTGGACTTTTTCTCTCCCGGAACTTCCGGGGCAGTATTTCAGCAGTTTTTTCAGAGTATGTATCACCTGGGGTAACAGGCCTTTTGCTTTTTTAATACCGTCTTGAATTTCCATCCCTGTGATTTGGCCGCATCCTTTACGGTTTTGGGTATATCCCCCAGATTAAGATCGATTTCATAGGCCTTACCTTCCGGCCCATATTGTACGCTTTTTACTTTGCGAAAAAGTGTTTTGCCCGATTGGAAAGTACTTTCGCTATGTCCACCGAAGGAAAATCCCGAACCCTTTTCCTTGGTGAGTTCCCACATATATACGGTGCCTGAATTCTCGTCAGCAAATATTGAGGCTTCATAGTTTATTTTTTTCTTTCCGGTGCTCCATCCCGCATCCAGGAACTCACATGCAACTGTGAAATCGGCATTTTGTTCGGTATCATAGGGCAGACCTATCTGCTCAAATCCCGATGAAATTGTTGAAAGAAGTGTTTTCTTATCCAATTTTCATTACCTCCTTGCTTTGCCAATAAAATGGCCTTTATAATTTTTTGTACAGCAAAAAAATAAAGCATATATTATGGAAACAATTATATACCTGTCATTTTTTTTTGCAACACATAAAGCGCTCTGATCGTCCTGCGACATGTCGGGATCCATGACATGATATCTTCCCTTTCTTTCATATCCATAGCAGGAATCTCATTTTTGAAAAGTTGACATCATGGGACTACCGGTTGAATCATTCTGCTAAGATTTTGTCTTTTTAAATATTGACATTTTCAACTGCCCTATGACTAATAATATAACGGCTGCCACAATACCGAAATCGAAATACCACGGTTTTTCAAGTTTTTTTGCACTTATTTCTTGTATTCTAATCCATATAATCATTTTTTTCAGAGACATAATTTTGAGGTCTTATTTGCCGGGCGGCGAACACACTTTTCATACCCTTGAAAAACACACTAAGAAATGTTACCATGTCTTCAAAAGGAAAAGGGTCTTCCCTACCTATTGCCTTTCAAAAATAACTCCACGGCTTTTTTAAAACAGAGCCGGGTCAATCAGAGGAGAGCCTATGCAGAAAATAAAAAATACCGGTGTACTAAAAGCATTAGTGGTATTTTCTTTTATATCGACAGGGCTTTTTTTATTATTCCAATATACAAATTCAAATAATGAACGTTCCGAACCAATCGTTACTGCAAAGACTGAAAACAAAACTTCTGTAATCGCGTACAAAACATTGAAACAGGATTATAATCCTTTAGAAGAAAGTAAGACAACTGTCAAAAAAAACAGACAAAAAAAAACCATTGATACAACGGCACCAATCATCACATTACTCGGCAATGCAACTGAGAACGTGGTTAATGGAGCTACCTACAAAGACGCAGGAGCAATAGCCACAGACGATGTAGATGGTGACATTACTGCCAGAATAGCCGTTGCAGGTGATACAGTAAATACTGCTGCAGCAGGAGCCTATATGGTCACTTACAACGTAAGTGACGCAGCAGGCAATGCAGCAACAGAAGTAACCAGAACAGTTATTGTAGCGGAAGCGGTAAAAGTAGGCCGGATCACCGTTGCACCCGACCTTATAAGTCCAAGATCAGAAGGTTTTTCCGCATTAATACAGACAACTATATTTCCTTATAATGCTACAAACAAAAATGTTGTGTGGTCATCAAGCAATCCATCGGTAGCAACTGTAGTAGATGGTGAGGTGACAATAAGGGACGTCAACTATCGGGGGATTGTTATTATCACAGCAACCACAATAGATGGCAATAAAACGGCGACAACTCTAGTAAGTTTAGCAACACAAGCAGAAACGCGTGCATTTTGGTCTTTTAACGAAGCGTTCAGAAGAGAAGAATTTGATACATTTGACTTAACTAATGAAGAAGAATTGCAATATCTCGACAATTTGTTAAATTCGGATATTTTTGATAGATTAGCTGCAAACCTGCCTCCCGTCGAAGGAAAATATGCTTTTCTTGAAATATATACATCTTTTAAAGCTACAGTAAATGCCGCGATAGCAACATTTAATAATCCGTAAATAGAAACACCCAAAGAATTGATCGCCGCGGCGGCCTACGCAATGACACAAAAAACAGCATTAGGGATAAGCCATTAAACATTTGCATCTGTTGCAAATGTCTCTGAACCCATTGGTGAAATTGTGACATAAAGGCGCAAAACCGCTTCACCGGTATTTTTTACCTGTAAGCTTTCCTGCCCATCAACCTGCATCAACTCCCCTTCCTGCAACGAGGTTTCTTTCCCATCCGTGAAAACCTTGGCATTACCCTCCATGACCTGCAGGAAAAGGGTTGATTCCAAATGCGTATGGCCCGGTAGTGTTTCCCCTTTCGCAATGTTTAGAACAAAGGCAATTACATTATCGCTTTTGAAAAGCATCCGCTTGGCGATTTTCCCCTGTGGCTCATGAAAAAAATCATTAAAAATAAACTTGTTCATAAATGAATCCTCCTTTAACATAAATGTCAACTGTAATGTCAATTCCTGTTTTAGATGTCCCTTCCGTTGCCATGCCCTGATACAGCGAGGCACCGGGTTGGATGTCACTCTGAAACCCAGTATTTTCAAGGGCTGTGGTGTGACATCAAGACAACAGTCTCAACGTGTCCTGTCCAGGGAAACATGTCTACCGGGGTCGCTTCCACAAAATTGTACCTCGCCAATGTCAGTATTTCAACATCTCTTGCCAGTGTTGCGGGATCACAGGAAACATATATGATCCTTTCGGGGGCTGCAGATACTGCCGCTTCAAGCAGTTCTCTCCTGCATCCGGCCCTGGGAGGATCCAGTATGACCACATCCGTGTTTTTTGCCTTTTTTATTATTTCTTCATCATATTTGGGATCGTCATTAAGAAGGCCGGGTAGGACTTCTTCTGCCCTGCCTGATATATATACTGCATTTGTTATACCGTTTACTGTTACATTCCTGTTGGCATCGTCCAAGGCTTCCTTTGATGATTCTATTCCAATTATATATCCTGCTTTTTCTGCCAGATATATGCCTATGGAACCTATTCCGCAGTAAATATCAAGGACTGTCTCAGTCCCTTTCAGATCTGCATATTCAAGTACTTTTTCGTAGAGCTGCTCTGTCATCTTTGGATTGATCTGAAAAAAAGACTCCGCAGACAACCTGAATTTAAAAGGATCTTTCCTATGAGGACTCTTCATTATATCAGTGATACTATTTTTCCCTGCCAGTGTTTTGGATTTATTCTCATAAAGAAGGATCACGCTTTCAAGAGAATAAAAATCATCTGTTACGGCATCATCCAGCATTTGGATCAGCCTGTTACTTTCAGATATGTTATCATAGGGGGAATCAAAGGTCACCATGACCTCCCCCGTAAGTGCCGTTCTAACTGTTACCCTTTCCATCAGAGCCCTGGTCTCAAGAAGAAATCTGCGTACAGTTTTCAAAACAGAAAGTGCGATCGGTGAGATAAGCACACACTCATTTATCTCGGCTATATCCCCGCTTTGCCTGCCCATAAATCCGATTTTTTTGCCTTTTACTGTGAAGACTGCCTTATTTCTGTAGAAAA
>Ga0334890_1005638_pt1 | contig 10463 bp, 10 predicted proteins | sample GraSluR1_MG_3_FD_207220 | JGI IMG/M metagenome (GOLD analysis project Ga0334890, IMG submission 207220) | Sludge microbial communities from methane-producing bioreactor in Wageningen University, Netherlands - Granular Sludge_31_08-R1 | ecosystem: Engineered > Bioreactor > Anaerobic >... | reverse complement strand
CTCTCCGGAGCCTCTGCAGCAGCACGGAAGGCAGCCGGAATGGTCACTTCCACCTTGTACAAATCAGCAACATCATACACGAACGACAACATTTTGCCGGTGTGGATAAAACCGAGAGCAGTAGAAAACCCGGCGGAAACAATGGCGGCATGACAAAGACCATAAAGACAAGCGTTTGCCGTAGAGAGCGCCCTATTCACCGGGTCCGCATCATGCCAGTTATCTCTGCTGTAGTTGCGTCCGGACCAAGCAACCCCATTTTCTTTAGAAGCTTTAGCATACGCTTCCCGAACCCTTATTCCCTCCATTCCCCGAATCTGCTGGAGGGTCAAGTTTGTGTCGAGCCGCTCCGAGAAACGAATCTGATAGCAGTTCCGTATTACCTGCATACGCAATTCTTCATCTGCCCACACTCTCGATTGGTGCAGAAAATTCGTTGCATTCCGAGTTTCTCCCATACCGGATGCGTAGAAACGGACTCCTCTTTCTCCGCACCACACCACGAGGCATCCATGATCCGCCAGCACCAGTATCGCGGCGTGTGTAATCGAAACCCCGGGTCCCAGCATCAACAGAGCCAGATTTGCGCACGGGACCGGTACTTTTCCATCCGCGTCGTGAACAGCGATGGCTTTGACATCTTGATCGATCTTGCAGTGCTCCACGTAGAGGTAGCTCCATCCGTCCCGGAATTTTGGAAGGACGTGAAGATCCTGCACTCTCATGATTTACCCTCCTTTTCAAGAACATCCGGCAGGTGCAAGAGAAAGCAGGCCAAAACCGAATGCCTTTGCGGAGCCGATTCCTCGAACAAGAGTTTCCCGAAAAGCATCGGAGTCCGTGACTCTCAAAACCCCTTCAAAAACTACAGCAAGATGTGTTGTGCTATGTCCGGTTTCAGAGACACGCTTTTGTCCTTTCACTTTTCCTTCGGTACGCGCGATAACATTTGGGCAACGCGGATAATGACCATCCGGAGACACCCCAATCTCAAAACCTCCGGGGACGTCTTTCTCCCGTTCCTGCCCTTTTCGAGCCAACCACTTCAACTGTTCTTCCTCGCGGTTCAACTCCACCCGTTTCCCATGCAACGGGTCGTCTTTTTTTCCGACTCTTTTGGTCGGATTTGCACGAAGCCGAAAAGTGAAGATATCGCCTTCCCGTATCTTGCTGCAGTATGGCATTATATCCTTGTGTTGATAAGGGTCGTTTGTTATAGAGTAATCCAAATAATCTTCGAGAGCGGCTAGAAACGACCAGTCCGGCTCAACAAGCGATTGGACGAAGACCTTGATCGCTCCTTCCCTTTCGGCTGCCTCGGCCCGGAAGAGAACTCCGTACTCTGCCCGCGGATCGCCCTCGAAATCCGGAAAAGCCCGCATGAGCGTACGGTGCATCTCATAGGGGTGCATCATTTCGCTCATCGCCCGTTTTGATCGTTGATTAAGACAAAGACGAGAGAGGTAGAGTTTCATGGGTTCCTCCTTTCCGGTGCATGAGTCATCGTTGTTGTTTCTATCTCGATACGCTGACATCGCCTGTACTCATAAAAACGAAGCTGATTCACTCGTAAAGCATCCTGGCGTTCGAACTCGCCGTCGGAATGCTCGATCCATGCTAAAAGTTTCGGAGGTGCTTTTTGTTTTTCTGTTTTCCGTGAACGAAGACACGACCAAGGTTCTTTTTTCAATGCATCCTCGACATCTTGATATTCATCCGTAAGTCTTTCAAAAACCGGACGGGACGGAACACAAGATTTGCGCCCGAGATAGAGCGGCCAGAAGGGTTTTTGAAGACTACCTTTCCAGGGACCGCTTGCATCAACTCCGACTATTCGCTGTAGAAGTTCCTTATCTTCGCTTGAAAGAGCAACTAAGAATGCCGCGTCATGCAGATATTCTCGCGGAGAAATAACGGTGCTTTCCCCATGCTCCAGCGCTTTTTCAAAACTTTTGGACGTACCGCCGCTGTGCTTGAATTCTCCAGCGGCGGTACGATGATACCCGGTCACGGTGTGGTAGTCCGTCGATACCACTCCCTCCCGTTCCACACGAACACCGAAAAGGAGCTTGCTGTCGAGGAACAGCAGATCATCACTGTCGCGCCGCAATCCGAGTGCGCAACCCAAAAGGCCGATCACTCCTGATTTTGTGGGCTCCGCACCTGTCTCACGCACATCCCAGCGGGAGCGCGTTCCCCACGATTGCATAGGGGCTTCCAAACGGAGCAACAGAGTTTCCTTAGTCACCTTGCATCACCGCCGCCTCCAGTTTTTCAAGGAGGGCGCCGAGGCTTTTTTCAGACGATACTCCTAAGATCTCTATATCCTTATTTTTCGAGAGAAGTAGACGCTTTCTCGCCTTCAACGTATACATCTCCGCGAGGGATTCGCACTCCTCTTTCAACTTCTTGGCGGATTCCGTTTCAAGGCCATCCCTGACTTTCGGGTTGACAGGGACGCTGAAGGCATTGGCGTAGCTGACGGGAAGGTTATTGTCCCGAAGCTCCACCCATACAAGGCTCGGGCGTTGATGTGCAGCGAAGGAATTCTGTTTCCCGCTGGGAGAGACGGAGCACGCAGCTTCGATCAATGCTCCGATGGCTTTTGTTGCCGTCTCGCGGGCCTCTTTTTCATCTTGAGCGCTGACTTCCCGCCTGAATGCCTTGCCGGTCAGATTATCGACCAAGCCTTCCACGTGAACATTGAAGTATTTATAGTAGCAAGCCGAATTAAACTCTATATCGCCGATCATATCGGCGCCTGCGCCAGCTTCGTCGTCCGCGGACCTCTCAAGGTCATCCATGGCCGTATAGTAGTCGAATTCATGATCCACTTTATGAGTGCTGATTGCGTGGGCAAATTGGCAGGAAGCCTCGACGTCGAGGAAAGCCTCGCTGGTCACCATGCGCCCGAAAAGCGCAATATCAACCACTATGGGACGGAGCCCCTTATCCTCTGCCTTTTCCTGCAAATCTTTTGCTTTAATCTTTTCGAACGCTTTGGGGGTTTTCGCCTCCCCGACCGCCTCCGCCAATACGTCGCTTATTACCCGTACATCCATTTCACTCAAAAACATTGTCTGCGCCGTTCTATAGTATCCGCTCTCATTCGCTGACTGTTCGGTACCGTCTTTATTTCCGAAACCGCTCGCTTTCCGAGCCGCTATTTCGGCCATCTCTTCATCGATGCCCATCTCCAGTAAACGGGTCCTGACAAGTTCGGGCAGAGAGCGCGTCCGTGTCCCTAAAGAGCCTTCAAAGGTTTCCCTGAAAATGGTGGAACGACGAATACTTCGTTTCAGGCATTGGCTGGAAATTCGCGCACGCTTGTAACCTCCGAAGAAAGCCTCTTTAGGGCTCCCCGTATCGTCACGATTGAGATTGCTCGGAGCGTGATTCTGCAGAATATGCACTTCAACAAGCACGGTCATCATTCCTTTTCTTCTGGATTTTGAACATGATTTTCAACGACATCATTGCTAAAGAAAGTGCTCGCCCACTTCTTCTGAACCCATTTATTCTGTGAATTCCAGTTTCGTACGTGTTCCAGAAGAAGAGGCCAATCCACACCAATACCCTTTCCCGCTGCGTAACGAATCATTTGCCTTAAACGATACGGCATGTCTCCGTCTCCGCTTCTCGGCTCATAGTCAGCATCGAGAAGAATATGAAAGCGCCGTTTGATGGAATCGCTACCGTTTCCAGCGATGGCTCTTTTCCAGGTCAATCCGAAATCTCCTTCCATTCTGTGACGGCCTGCACGGATATTCACCGTACTGTACTGAGCAAGGAGACTTGCGACAAGAAACGCGGCGGGCTGACTCGCAACGCCATGTATGAAGGCAATCAACCAGGAGCAGCGCCCTTCGATAGGATCCCGTTCGCCGCATCCTCGTCGAAGTCTGGCCAATTCACCGCTTCCAAGCTTTTCAATTCGTTCGATGAAGTCCTTTTCCGCTTTCTTATCATTCGTCATCGTACGACCTCCCCGACAAGTTTTGCGAGCGATCTTCCAAGTCTGGTTCGCGCATGAACCAAGCGCTCCAGCGCATCGCTGTCCGCATCCATATCTTTTGCTACAGCCTCGAATTGATCCAAAGCAATCTGACGGATACTTTTTCTCCAGTCCTTTGCTGTTTCCACAATGAGGACCGGATCGTCTGCGGCCTCCTCTTCCAGCCGCCCGAACGCTGCCATCAGTTCGTGAAAAACTGGTTCCAATTTCTGCCAATAGCCTCTTTCACTGCGAGCAAGAAGAGCCCCCATAACATTTCTTTTCTTTTTCCCTTTTACGGGCTGTTTGCTTTTTTCCTCGTATTCACGTGGATACAACGCTTTTACAGAGGCACGTAAACTAAAAGCAGCATCCTCAGCTTGCTTCAGTTCATTAAATAAGATCGCTCCCAAACGTGTATTACACCCCAACGAATAGGGTACGGTAAAAACTGACTTAATCCACTCAAACACTTTTGCATTATCTGCACGCATTCCATAAACATTTATTAGCAGCACATCACGTTCCTTTACTAATTTCAGTGATTGCTCCAGCACATCAGGTCTCCGAAAAACTATTTTCTTATCCCCACCAAAGCAACTTCTATCATTTAATAGCATAAGAGCGCCAGCATCTCTCCAAATTGGTCTATTTTTACATAGACGAATAGCAGTTGTTTTTTTATTTTCAAACTTATATGAAACACTTGGATCACGCCAATTGCTTTCTGAAGTATTGCCTTCTGAGGTATCCCCTTTCGTGAATCTCATTAAACTTACTTTTATTTTAGAACTTTCTGATTTTGGAATTAACTGAATCTGCCGAGGACGCCAAGTGAAAGCCTGAAGGACACTTATCTGAGAATAGGCTTTCCCAGGAGGCATTGAATTGCGCCAAGCTATCACATCGCCCTCCAAGCTTCTCTTTAATGTTAATGGCATGTTCAAGATAAGAGTTTCAAATAAACTATCACCTACTACCAGTGAATACAAAGGTGGATCTGAGTTAATCGAACGGCCTAGCCCAGAACCACCTGCGATCATAAAAGGAGCAATAGTCGTTAGCATCCTAGCTGCTTCTTGGCAGTTTACAGCTAGTCTTTCTTCATACTCATGATGCCAGATACTAACATTAGTTCCACTCGGCACAGCCGGAAACATCCCGGCAAGAGGTTTGAGCGGTTCATTGCCCATCTTTGTCTGCAGAAATGGACGCTCCGGATGGAAAAGGTCGAAGACATCGCCGCATTCTTTGATATAGCCTTGCATCAACTGCATATCGAACCGTCCTGCTTGCATCAAATCCTGAAGATCGAATTCGTCTTCCGGACGGCGGTCGGCCGTTATCAGGGCATCCAGAACAAAAGCCACCAGCAGTCTGTAGAGTCCAAACTCAATAATAGGAGCCGGAGAGCGGATTTCTCGTATCTGGTGAGCATCCTCCAGACATCCCAGAATCCCTCTCTCTTCAAACTTTCCGTCTAGATACAGCGCGGGTATCCACGGTTCCAACAGAACGTTGAAAGAAAAACTATTCATTCCGCCCTCCCGGCCACAAGGCCCAGTTCCTTGTCATAGACAACTTCGTATGAGTTCTTATGAATCTTGCCTCTCCAAACGCCGTCTTGGTTCAACGGTAGAAGCACAAGGCCCCGGAGTTTTCCCTTTGCTTCCACAGCAGGAGCAAATCCATCAAGAGGGGTGAAGATTGGTAAATACGCAGGTAGTTTGAGAGAACGCCGGTAGAGATCGCGAATTTCTCTCATTTTCAGGTCTCCTTTCTCAAGAAAAGCTATTTCCTCTTTATCGACCAGTATTGCCGTGCGGTCATTCGCACCTAACCTTGTTTGTGCACGCCAGCCGTTGCCGTCGTCGCTGTCGTCACCGGACGGCTCGTTATTGACCGGACGAAAACGCCTGACGTTTGGAACATCCAAGGCAAAACGTTTCCCCTTTTCGTGAAGCAACTGTTTTTCTTTTTCCCACTCCAGATCTGCCTGTTCAATGACTTTATTTGAGATGAACTCCTGGGCGTACAGATCCGTCCCGTAACAGGATTCGACAAGCATTCTGAAATCCGCCGGAAGGTGAAATTCCGTGTGCACGGAAAGGGTCGCCAGCGTACGAAACAAAGGTTTCTTTGCATAGACAAAGCCTGTGCCGCTGAAATCAGGCTCTTCTTCACCGAAATCCAAATCCGGCAAAAGGACGTGGAATACAGGGTCTTTTTCTCTTTTTCGATGGCGGTGCTCTCTGCCGCTCCGCTGAAGCAAAAGGTCAATAGGGGCTATCTCGCTGATCATGTGGTCGAAGTCGACGTCAAGGCTTTGTTCCACAACCTGCGTTGCCACCAGCACGAACTTGTCCGGACGTGCGGAAGTGTCTTTACCGAAGAGTTGAAGCACTCTCTCCGTGATCCGCTGACGATCTGAAGCGTTAAAACGCGCGTGAAAGAGCAGCTTCTGATGTTTTGGGAGATGTAGCGCCTTGTACACAGCTTGCGCCTGTTTGACTGTGTTCAAAATTACGCAGCAGCAACCGCCGTTTTCCACAAGTTCTTCGGCCTTTTCTGCGACAGCATCAGCTTTGCCAAGCAATCCGGGAAGCAGCTCTATCCGTAGAATTCGCTCTGAGGAAGCTGCAGTCGGATAGTTTCGCACTTCTTTCCCGCGTTCCGCTACAGTAACAAGGGGGTACGGGGATACTTTTTCTGCCGCGACGCCAACACAACCATAAGCTTCTATCATTTCGCGGCGCTGCTCGGAAGAAAGTGTTGCTGAAAGCAGGATGACGGGTATTCCAAGGCATGAACACCATTGAAGCAAACGAGCGATGATCGCGCTCATATACGCGTCGTACGCATGAACTTCGTCGATGACAAGAACACGTCCGGTCAGTCCGTAGAGGCGAAGAAAACCAAACTTCACATTCATCCCTGCCAGCATAGCCTGATCGACAGTTCCAACTCCATGGGCGGCAAGCATCGCTCTTCGAGTCGGTCTGAACCATGCCGACACTAAAGAACGATCATCTCCCGATTCGCCGGTTTCCGGCGTTTTTTCCGGTTCTTTGTCATCCCGCAACCATGCCATACCATGAACAAGGTGCACGCTGCTTCCGAAACCCATTCTTCCGAGATAATCGTCACGATAACGGTTATAGAGGGAATCGCTTGTCGCCATTGTCGGGAGAGCCATGTATGTTCCGTTATACCCTTGTTCCCGCCATTTTTCCGCCAAGATCCACGCTGCTTCCGTTTTTCCTTCACCCATGGGAGCCTCAATAATGACCAAGGAGGGGGGTATCACGGTATCCAAGAGCAAAGCTTGTATAGGCCGGGCGCTTGCAACTACACGATCTGCATGCCCCGAACTCGAATGACGCCGCAAATCAAGCCTTTTGACCCATTCCATCGCGACCTCGCGGACCGCAGGAAAGTACTTTTCTGGGTCGTCTATAGAATGTAGCCGAACATCGCAGAAAAAGTCTTCATTGCTGGCTATCCAGTCGGAAAGCACAATATGCCCGGCAAGGCACATTCCCAGAGCACTAAGGTCGCTCGCTTGCTCTTGCGGAAAGAACGGAGAACCGAGAACTCGGTATAACATTTCGGCAAAAGAGCGCTGGGCATCGACATAATTTGCCCGAACAGAACGAGATTGCTCTTCCCACCCACCATGATGGACAAGTACCGCGCGAGAAAGAGAATCCGCTAGACGTGGATCAACATTTCTTTCGAGGAGCCATGTTTTGGTAAAACTAGCGGAGAGCCTTTCGTGGCGACAACGATTATCTCCTGTGGGAAAATAACCTGCATCTTCTAGATCTTTTTTGAATTCCGGCACCTGATGTTGAAAATACGGGTCGGCTTTCCCAATATCATGGATTCCAACCAGAAAGGCAACACTTTCGCCAGGCCAACTTGAGAGAGGCTGAGGAAAAGAGAGCGAGAGTGCGACTGCGGCGGCATCGAGAAGGTGTTTCCACAAAGGATGTTTTGGATTGCTTTTAGCCCAAAGGACCTTGCAGTTTTGCGGCAACAATATGGAATCGGTCATTTTCCTTCATCACCACTTTTTCGTAAAATTACCTGACTATCATTCAAACTAAAAACCCTTCCTTTAATCTGGATTATACTCCTAATCCATCGACTTTTCTATAAAGCCTGTTAATCAACTTTCCTAACAGGGGTCATACTACTTATCGCCCCGAATCGGCAGTCCGACCCGGGGCGATAAGCGCAGTGAAGAGTAGATTTTTAATTTAGGGCAGAGCAATAGCGATTTGCCCTTCTATGTTTGGTCCACTTCTTTTCCCGATTCAAGCAGAGCTTCCAAAGGCCCTAAAACAGCAGGAAGATCCATTTGTATCGTTTCCCAGAGGATATGTTCGCTGATACCAAAGTACTCGTGAACAACGAAATTCCTCATCGCGCGCATTTCGGCCCAGGAGATATGCGGATACTTTTCACAGACGAATTCCGGCACGCGGGCCGCCGCCTCTCCGATGATCGTAATGCGGCGCACTACTGCGTCCATGGTGCGCTGCTCCGCGACGAAGTCGTCGAAGGTCATCCCCTCTATATAACCAAGGATCGTACGAACAGCATCGACAATATCACGTATACAAAGTTTCCAACTTCTAGACGGCATGGACGGACTCCTCGATGATTTCCGCTCGCATTCCTTCATGCAGCGCATCGGGCGTGACGAGGTCGACCTTCGTTCCGAGCAGTTCCTCAAGGCACTTCTGAAGGCGGGCGAAAGCGAAGAATCCAATCCGGGCGCCGGGTTCGAAGTCCACCAGCAGGTCAATGTCGCTGTCCGGCCCGGCCTCTCCGCGTGCGACCGAACCAAACACCGATAACGAGCGAACAAGGAACTGCTTCAACAGTTCTTTGTTGGCTTCAAGGATGCTCACCGTCCGTTCAAGCTGCGTCATGGCAATTCGCCTCCTTATCGGAAAGTATATCATCGTTACTCCGCCGCCATACACACAAAGAAAATGATCGTCTTCGAGGCGACACGGGAGGAACCACGCCTCCATGTGGATTGAACGTCTCTATCGGCCGACATGCAAAATCCCCCTTTCTTGACACCTATAATAATAAGTGTTACGATCGCCTCGGATAAGAGGGGGGCGGGGATGATCAAAAACAAAACCTCGAAAGAGATGATAGAGATCATCGAAGCTGACGGATGGACTCTGGACCGCATCAGAGGAGATCACCATCAGTTTGTTCACACAACAAAACCCGGAGTTGTCACCATCCCGCATCCGGAGAAAAACCTCGGAAGCTGGCTGATCGGCAAAATTCTCAAACAAGCGGGGCTGAAATAAGCCTGCTTCACCCGCAAAGGAGTGATCTGCAATGGCGGCGAAAAAGGATCTGCGCATCTATCCGGCTCTCTTCCACTTCGAAGAGGAGGACAATCTTTTCTGCGTCGAATACCCCGACCTCCCGGGATGCGTCACAGTCGGCGAGAACATGGAGATCGCCCTTCGCAGAGCGAAAGAAGCGCTCGAGGGGTTTCTGTACTCTTCCGAACAGAACGGCTACCCTGTCGCTCCCCCTGCTCCTCTTGAGAAGATGAGCGTACCGGCCGAACATATTCTTGTTCCCGTTTCGGTTCGTATGGACATTCTACGCGAAGAGATGGCCAACCGAAGCATTACGAAAAACGTCACCATTCCCGCATGGCTCAACAAGATGGCCATGGAACACAAGATCAACTTCTCCAGTACGCTTCAGGAGGCCCTTCGCGAGCGCCTCGGGGTATGAACGCGCATTGCCCCGGATCGGCAATCCAAGCCCGGTTGATGCGCGTTTTAGCTCTATTTCGAAATTACCGATCTACCCCTTCAGAAAGAGCTATAACACGGTATAGTTCTTTATGATATACTAAATCACGATATTTATTTTACTCACCTCTTGAGCGTCGAAGGAGTGGTCTCGTGATGTTCGTCGGCAGAAAACGGGAGCTTGAAAAATTGGAGGCGCTCTACCGGAGCGACCGCTTCGAGTTCGTCGTGATCCACGGACGCCGCAGGGTGGGAAAGACCCGTCTGATCACGGAGTTCTGCAAGGGGAAAAAGACGGTCTTCTTTCCGGCTCTGGAGTCGAATGCGGAGGCGAATCTCGACGGTTTTTCGCGTGCGCTCTTGCCCGTCATTGCGCCCGATCTTCCACATGCGCCCGTGTTCAGCTCCTTCCGCGATGCTCTGGAGACTGTCGGCGCTCTGGCGCGGGAAGAGCGGCTCATTCTGGTGATCGACGAGTATCCGTGGCTGGCGGAGTCGGAACCGGGCTTTTCTTCTCTTCTGCAGACGTTCATCGATCACACGTTCAAAGAAACTCGCCTCTTCCTTATTCTCTGCGGTTCTTCGACCAGTTTTATGGAGACGCAGGTTCTTGGGCGGAAGAGCCCTCTTTTCGGACGCAGAACTGCGCAGTTCAGGGTGCTTCCCTT
>Ga0334890_1005637_pt1 | contig 10465 bp, 10 predicted proteins | sample GraSluR1_MG_3_FD_207220 | JGI IMG/M metagenome (GOLD analysis project Ga0334890, IMG submission 207220) | Sludge microbial communities from methane-producing bioreactor in Wageningen University, Netherlands - Granular Sludge_31_08-R1 | ecosystem: Engineered > Bioreactor > Anaerobic >... | reverse complement strand
ATAAAGAAGACTTACTGAAAAAGATCCAGGATATATCTTCTATGGTTGACATCCACTACATCCGCCAGAAAGAGCCAAAGGGTCTTGGTGATGCGGTTCTTCGAGCAGAGAAGCATGTTGGAGACGAGGCTTTTGCTGTTCTCCTTGGAGATGATATCATCGTCAACGATGTGCCATGCACGCGTCAGCTCATCGAGATCTTCAAAAAATATGAACGTTCCGTACTTGCCGTTGAACCGGTTCCTGATCACAAGATAAGCAGTTACGGAATTATCAAGGGAAAGCCAAGGGAGGACGGTTTATACCTCCTGGAAGATATCGTGGAAAAGCCTCCCATTGAAAAGGCACCATCAAATATGGGAGCAATAGGTCGCTACATCCTTACTCCGGAAATATTCGATTGCATCAAACAGACCAGGGAAGGTGTAGGGAACGAGGTGCAACTCACGGACGGTATCAGAAAGCTGAAGGATATGCAGAAGGTCTATGGGTTTTGTTTCCAGGGGAGGAGATATGATACCGGTGATCTTGCCGGATATGTGGAAGCGATTATGGATTTTGCCTTGAAGAATCCTGAAATTAGGGATAGTCTTTTGGAGCATATGAAAACGCTTGTGAAAGGATGAGGGGTTAGATAAACAATTGTAAAAGCAATTAGCGTTAATATCAACTACCAATTATTTTGGACGTCGATACAAACCCTCGTAAATGATTTTGATTACAAACTCCAGGTGGAATAAAGTCGAATATGACATTTTCGGATAACTGAATAGCTTATTTTCAATTTTGGATTTTTTTCAACAGTCTCATTTGTTGTCAACGTCGGTCTAGAAATCCCCAACTTCGTCGGAATAATTCTCCTCACCCCACTTAATCCTATCGTCAATTCTCTGTCAAACATTAGGAAACCTCTATTCTACCGATTCATGCTTGTTCACCCATAATTTGTGGCTCTTTCTGTCTTTCATACGATAACTCTCTCCCCGAATATTCACCGTTCTACAGTGATGCAAAATTCTGTCAAGGAGTGCAGCAGCAATTACCTGGTCCTGAAATATTTCGCCCCAGTTGCCAAACGACTTGTTGGAGGTGAATATCGTTGAACCCCGCTCGTATCGTCGAGATATCAACTGGAAGAAGCAGTATGCTGCCTGAGCATCAAATGGAAGATACCCGATCTCATCGATGATCAGGAGGCCTGGCCGGGTGAGTTTCTTCAGATACCGATCAAGCTGATCGCTGTGATATGCTTCTTTGAGCTGTTCGATCAGCCCAGACGCATTGATGAAGAGAACCGGGATCCCCTGTTCAATTGCAGAAACACCCAGACCAATCGCCAGATGTGTTTTTCCAACACCTGGTGGTCCAAGGAAGACCACATTTTCTGCATTATCAATAAATCTCAGAGTGGCAAGGTCACTGATCACCGTCTGGTCAATTGAGGGTTGGAACTCAAAATCAAACTCTTCAATTCGCTTCAGGAGAGGGAAACCAGCACTTTTTGTCCGGGTTCTAATTCTAGTAGCAGTCCTGTTGTTCCATTCCTGTTCAACCAGATACCCGATCGCCTCTATGGGACTGAGATTCTCGTTCATTGCACGTTCAAGCGTTGGTTCAAGCAGAACATCCATCGTATCCAGTTTCATCATGGCAAGGCGGTGATGGATCTGTTCGAGGAGAAGAGTCGTCATACCTGCCCCTCCTCTGCAAAAACGTCATATTCGGCAAGATCTCGTGTCTCAACAGAATGTTGATCAATGGCTGGTTTGCTTACCTGATCCTTCTTTGCAACATTGCTGGATAAACCCAGGATTTCTTTGTAAAGCCCTTCAAAATGCTCTTTTATCTTTGAGCGCTCGTTTCTCCCTGTCAGGAGAGAATGGATGCAGATCTCATTACCATCAGCATGAATCGACACGTGGTTCTCCTGGACATATACGTCAACACGCCTCCCTGCATATTTCCAGGGAACTGAGTAGATATTCCCATGTAACGAGATGTAGCAGTCTTTGGAGACTTTTCGAGATTCTTTCCTCTTGAGGAGATACGGTTTGTACGAAGCGAAAGGACGGAGGTTCTCCTGAACCAAGCGATCAAAAGGAAGCTCATGGGTGGTTCCATGAACCTTCCCATTGACGCAATTGAGCCAGGTACGTGCCTGTAGGTTCAGATCCTCGATAGAGTGGAAGGTTCGACCATACAAGAAGTTGTCTTTGATGTAGTGAATTGAACGTTCAACTTTACCTTTGGTTTTAGCTCGACCCAGGCGGCAGAGCCGTGATGTAAACCCGAAGTGGTCACGGAAGTCTGCAAAGAGAGGATGGAATTCTGAAGCGGTTGAGGGATATTTCCGGTTGAGAACGACACTCCGAAGGTTGTCATAGAGGATCATATCAGTAACTCCCCCAAAATACTCAAAGGCTCCCAGATGTCCTTTGAGAAGTGCAGTAAGACCTTGATGCGGGAAGAATTCTACATATCTCATCCGGGAATAGCCAAGAACCATTGAGAGGCCATATACCTTCTTTTTGGAGCCATCGGCCGTTTCATGGGGATATTCAAGCCAATCACATTGCATCATCTCTCCCGGTTTGGTTTCATATCTGAGTTCAGCCGGAATGGTGATGTTCGGACGGATCTGGCGGATATAATCGCCAAGTATTGTTGTTCCGCCATCATAGCCGAGATCCTGGATCTCTTCCAGAAGTCGAACACGGCTCAGACGAGGATAGGTATTCAGCCTCTCCCGGATGTATGGTTTGAAGGGATCCAGCTTGCTTGGCTTATTTCTGGTCTGAGGATGTTTTGATGGTTGATCCAAAGAAAGATGCCGAGCTATGGTTTTTCTGTCATACCCGGTTTCTCGGGCCAGCAAGCTGATATTGACTTTCCCTGTTGCCAGTTCCTGTTCACGAGCTAGATCCAGTAACATAAAATACTCCTCGTCCTCGAGCATGCACATCCCAGATACTCTCTGGTTGCACATTGGGGATTTTTATTCCGACACAACTGGGGAATTTTATCCCGACGCATTTGGGTATTTTTACGCCGACGAAACTGGGGAAAAGTAAACCGACATTGACAGTTGTCGGTAGTGTGCATATAAATCTGTAAAAATTGAAAGTCCCGGTATCCACTCTAAATTGGGAAATAGAGGAATAAAGGGCAATGAATAGTAAAGACCTCGTAGTAGATTACCTTACCGATAACGAAGAGGGCATGAAAAATGTCATCACCTGGTTTTTGAACGATGTGATGCAGAGAGAAGAAGATGAACTGGCCGGTGCTGGGAAGTATGAGAGAACAGGATCGAGACGCACCTATCGGAACGGGACCAGGTCACGATATCTGAAGACGCATATGGTTTAGTCTCGCTCGATAAGCCGCTGTTGCGAGATATTCCGTTCCAGACTCAGGTATTTGAACGCTATTCGCGAGTGGAAAAAGACCTCGAAAATGCAATCATCGAGTCGTACCTCCAGGGAGTATCCAGAAGAAAGATTCAGAACGTGATTTTTACGGAAATTTCAGTTTAATTAGGACGGTATTGAAAATCCAGATGATAAATATATCTTCTAAATCACTTTTCGGCCAAGTATAAAGGCCTCGGCGGCGTTTACTCCAACCGTTGCGCCCCTCCATCGAGCAAGAGCTTCTACAGCTTCGATTGACCGGGGGTGTGGAAAATCTCTCAATTCGGATTCATAAGCTCTTAATGCGTCTAACTTTCTCGATATCGTGCTAGAGATGTCAACAAAAACATTAGGGTGAAATACGCATCCTGATGAGGGGGGTCGCCATTCTGTTGATGATAATACCTCAAAGAAAAGCAATTCTCTCACTGGATGTCCGGGTCGGGATCTGCATGCAGCAATGACAGCATCATGTACGATACGATGATCAATATTCACATCTCCAATATGGTGAGTAAAAACCATATTAGGTCGATAGTGTTCAATAAATTCCTCAATTTTCTTGATAATGTCAAGACGTTCAAACCGATCAAGTCGGTTATCGGGTAGAGATAGTAAATCGACAGAGGTGCAATTGAGAATTTTACAAGCACGTTTCGCTGCACTTTTTCGTTCTGATAGTTGTTTTGACTTTATCGAGCGCTCACTTGTCCCTCTTGAACTCTCCCCATCTGCAAGAAGCAGGATATGCACTTGATGTCCTTCATTAGCAAGGCGGGATATAGTACCACCACAGCCAAGAACCTCATCGTCGGGGTGGGCAGCGACGATTCCAATTATTTTTTCTTTCTTCTTTGGCATCATAGGATTACCCTGTTTCTGAAACAGTGTTCAAGATATCGCTTAGTAAAGCACTTGATGATACTGCGATTAATCCATTTTTTTTATAGCTTCCTTTGTAATTAATTTCTTTACCTGATATCAGAGTCAACTTGCCACCTGCTTCTTCTAATATTAAATGTGGCGCAGCTAAATCCCAATCTTTTACTGGCACATTTTTCACAAATATATCTGCTAAACCTTCAGCAACAAGACAAATCTTCAAACCAATACTCCCACTTTCTAAATATTGCTTGCAATGAAGACCGTGAAAAACAATACTAGCAATACCACGCGGTTGTGGAAAGTTATCTACGATGATCAAGTTTTTTCGACTAAATTCTCTAACATTTATCCGAAGACCATTTACAGTTGCTCCCTTTCCTCGATAAGCCATATACAATTTATCTTGAGCAGGTGCATATACTGCGGCCATTTGAGGCTGTTTAAATTCCATAAGGGCGGCCTGGCATACAAATCCGGAAAAACCTTCCGCATAACTCGCCGTTCCATCGATTGGATCAATAAGCCAATATTTATGAGGACGCTCCTCACAATGAGACAAATTATCTTCTTCACTAATAATTGGAATATCTAGGATTTTTTTAAGTTTTTTCGTCAATATCTCGTTTGCAATTAAATCAGCCTCTGCTTTATATTGTGTCCCGATCCATTGACCTTCTGTGATTCCCTGTTCTCGACATTTCATCACATCATTTCCCACGCATCGAATGGCTGTCTTTAACTCCGAATACATTAGAAGCCCCATATTTATATTCCAAGATCCGCTTTTACGCTGTAAATAAATTGTTCAAGACGTTGTGAAAATGACACTTTTACTTGGCCATATCTTGACTCGAACCGGGCTAATGACATGGAAAAAGGTCTCTCAGATAGCGGTTGGCCTTTCCACCCGACTCCACAGATATTTGCTATTTTTTGTACAACAGAATGGACTGTAAACTCCCCGTGATAACCAGCATTAATTGCTTGGGATTGAAGCAAAGAAGGCCCCTGTACTGCTCTTACCAGGAATTCTGCAGCATCTTGCACCATCATTGCGGCCCAGATAGGGGGGGGAGACTCGATAAGGAATGATTCTCCAGTTAAAAATGCTTTTGTTGCATTATAAATCAATCCCGAACGCCTTGGTAAACCGAATAACCCGGGAAATCGAAAGGCAAGATCGCCCGGAAATTGTCGACTTAGGAGAATTTGTTCTGCCATCCATTTTCCATGTGCATATTCAGTTTTAGGAATCTGATAAGGTTGAATGTCATCCTCGGATACTGGAAAATGGATTACATTTTCATATACTGTCATAGAAGACGTAAAAATTATGTTACATAAAGCATTGTCTACCAAGTTTTCGATCATTTTAACATTTTTTATCGCCATTGAAGTATCGTCATATTCAATTTTATTTTTTGGAACAACTGCTGCACAATGGATTATAGAAGATGGGTTAAAACGCTTGAGTAGCTTTTCAACATCATGGGGATTAGTAAGATCACATGCTATGCCAACATTACCATGGAAACTGACCGGGATAACCTGTAATCCTTTTTTTTGTAAACAATCAAAGACATATCTCCCCAAATAGCCAGAAGCCCCTGTGAGTAGGATAGGTTTTAGATCATTTCCCATGTGATCCACTGATCTTTATCAATATCAATCCGGGCAGTTCGTCCTATAACCATATACATGAGGTGCGGGGGTATGCCCAAGCCCGGTCTTTTTATAATAATTTTATCATGCGTGATCTTCTCGCCCTTGGAGATGTAAGATCGTGCATGAAGACTTCGCCTTCCTTTTTCAAACATTTCACGCTCCTCAGGTCGAGGACCATTTTTATTCCCATCACCTATAGCTGATTCGACTTCTCTCAATCTTATGATCATTTTCTTGAGATTTTCTGGTTCGATTGCAAATGGGTGATCCGGCCCAGGAAGCGATCTATTGAGCGTTATATGCTTTTCAATTACACACGCACCCAACGCAACAGCTGCAATACTAATATGATCATCTTCGGTATGATCAGAATATCCGGTCAGGGTTCCAAATGCATCCCGCATTACTTTGATAGCTCTCAAATTACTCAAGTATGCTGGAGCCGGATAAAGAGATGTACATTGAAGTAGAACGATTTTATCGTTTCCAGCATCCCTGCAAACATCAACTGCCCTCTGGATATCCATCCAATCCGCGAGACCTGTGGATAAAATAATTGGACGCCCAGTTTTTGCCATATGCTGGATTAATTCGAGATCACAAAGATCAAAAGAAGCAACCTTAAAGGCAGGTACACCAAGTTCATCCAATTCGTTGATTGCTTCATTATCGCAAGGGGATGATAGAAATATCAGATTACGGCTTTCAGCATATTCTTTTAATGGAGCATGCCAGGATCGATTCAATTCGCATTTTCGAATTAAATCATATGTACTATAATTATCTAAGTAGGTGAATCCCGGAGAGTGAAGTGAGTAATGATCCTTAGCTCGGAACGTTTGAAACTTAACAGCGTCAACCCTTGCCTCTGCGGCGACATCGATGAGTTTTAACGCTAATTTAAAATCATTATTGTGATTTGAACCTATTTCTGCGATTATAAAACAATGTTGGCCATCACCTATCCATCGTTCAGGGGCAATTTCAAATTTCACTTTAATTCGCACCCTAAAAATTCATTATACCATGATCTTTTCATCTTTAGACCATTTTGGAAAGGGGCAAGATCTGATATATTGTTACCATCATTAACATTATTGTTAAGGTAAATTTCAATAAAATTTACCCCTGAAGCTAAAGCAAGGCAAGCTGTTGTAGAAATTCGTGGATTAATTTCAAATGGCATTACACTACCATCCGCCGATTCAATAAGCTGAATGTTATAATATCCAGGGACTGGCTTACTCTCATGGATCTTACGGCATGCATTAACTATATTTTCGTTATCATCTGTTTCAGCCCGAATAGTAATACCTTTTTTTAAGAAAACTCGAACGGGCACTACTGCTCGTAACAAACCTTTTTTATCTGCCAGCATCATCACAGTATATTCATTTCCGGTCAATAATTCCTGTATAATGAAATTATCAGATTCTGATCTAGATAATAATAAATACGCATCTAATTCCTTTTCCGAATGAATAATCGCAAATCCTCGTGATCCGCGGCCTTTTCGGGGCTTCACCACACAAGGAAATGAAACACGGTCCCTTCGTGAAGGTAATTCAGTCTTAGGAACATCTATACCTCTTATTTTTAAAATCTGATTTGATGCCAATTTGTCAAGATGTGATTGGATGAAATCTAAGGGGGGTAATAAGAAATCGCATGTAAATGTTTCCTTAGAATATGCAAGAGACACTAACTCTTCGTCGACTCCCGGCACAAGAAGATCTATCTGGAGATCTTGACTTAATTTTCGAACTTCCTCGATAAATTTTGGAGATGTAGCAATTGGGATTTGATGCCAGTGACTAAATGGAATTAAATGTGGTTTAGCCTCAATGTCAGCATCTGCCAGATGAATTTCGTATCTATCGCTTAGCAATCTAAACAAAGCCTCCGAACTCGGTCCACCACCTCCTGTAAATAATAATACCTTTTTGTGATTTCTCGTTTCATTAGATATTTTCGATTTGAAGTCTGTCATTGATCTCTCTTTTTATCTTTATCAATTCGCAAGATGTAATATTGACCATTTCCAATATAGATGGGAAATTATTAATAAATTCTCTGCAAAGATTAAATGTCATTTGAGCCTGTAAATATCTCAATTCATCCACCAACTCATCGCTATTTAATTTTATCTGTTCTTGTAAATATATTGCACCACTATCAACTCCTTCTGATGCCTCAAAAAGGGTTACCGGGATGGAATCGCATCCTTCAAGAACCTGCCCCGTCAACGGAGACCACACCCTCCCCTCTGGAAGATTACTTTCATGTACCACAAGATTGTGATCGTGTTTTATAGAGACTCTTTACTTACTATTTTTCCATAGCTGAGATAAAAACACATATCCCCTGTTGGTAAATCCCCAGCATCATGTGCCCATCGCACAACATGTCCCTCATTCAGCCACTTTAGAATAAGTCGCGGGATATATTGATTGATCCTGCTGTCCGAATCAGAGCAGATGCTGATAAATAATGCTCCCTTTCCCATTGGATTGGGCGTTGAAACCAAGAGATTCAAAAACCCTTTGAGAACGCACATTTTCACCCTTGACTTCTCCCACAACGAGTACACCTTTGTACAGGGATCTCAATTGTTGCATTGCTGATTCCAGTAGAGGCCGGGCCAGTCCTCTGCCGCGGAATTGGGGAGCAAGTGAATAATCAATCTTCCATGCCTCCTCATTTCTCTCGAATCGAACTTGGCCAAGCGGGATACAATCCTCTGTCTCCACGATGTACAGCTTGCATCCTTCGATATTCCGAAGCTTTTCATGGAACCATTTCCGGTGAGTTTCTTCTGGGATTGGCTCGGGGGAGAAGGAATTTTTCCGGGTGATCAGATCGTTTGCCCAAGTAAAAAGCAACTCTTCGTCAGAGAGGCGGGCGTGACGCACATGAAGTGGCATATCTGGCGTAGCGGTCAATACGGCACAGACACGATCCACGCCTCTCCCATCGACGATTTGGCGACATTTAATGGACCAGTTTCCATCCAATTCGTATTTGATTTGTTCGGACAATGCCTGTTGGATGTCCTGGACAGATACTTCATCCTTGTGTCCGAGATACCGGATCAACCCTTTTTCGGTCAATCCATTAGCAATTGGCCTTTGGTTCTCTGCCAGCGTTATCACAATTGCTGGAAGACCGAGACACAGCCGCTCCCAAGTGGTTGTCCCCGCACCACCAATGGCGATATCAGCCTTTCCCATCAGGGGTGCCAGGGTAGGCAAAGCACCGTACACGTGAATAGTGGGATGTTTAGTTATCTGTCGTTCAATGGTAGCAGTATGTGGACGATTTTCTGATAGAACGACATCAATCTCGATATCAGTTTGCTTCAGGTTTAAAAAAGCGGTAAGCGTCCGTCCCGTCAGATTATCACTGTCGGCACCGCCGAATGAGATAAAGATGCGTTGAATGGAACCCTCCCTGGGCGGAATGCGATCATGTAAATCAGCGTAAACTGGTTGGAGAAGGGCATAATCAGGGCCTAATAAAAACGTGCAATTTTTGGGAACCATGCCGGAATACCGGGTTTGCATATCCGCGAAAAGGTTCTGATCTAACAGCACATCACAATCGTGGTCACGGTCAGCAAGATCGTCAATGACGAAGATTCGGCTCACTAAAGGGCGAACGGTTCGTTCCCACCGATAATCAATACCATAATGGTCTATTACCAGCCAGTCCGGTTCAATTTCGAGAGATTGAATACAGGCGGATGTCTGATCAGCATCCTGTTGCCACTGTGCACCGAGCCATGCAGAGTGAGAGAGTCCTGAGTCAGTATTCGTCGTATCCTTGGGTTTCGGGAGGCGATGCACCGGATACCCCCGCCTTTTGATTAAGTCGCAGAGGTGCCCCTCGTGCTCCCTGCATATAAACGAGACATGTGCACCTTTTTTGTTTAGCGCATCTGCTAATGTGAGGCAGCGGGTTACATGGCCAGTGCCAATTGAGTGGGAGGAATCGGTGCGGATGACGAAGTGAAACATTTTAACCCATCTCTCAAGATTTCATGGCATAATACTCAATTTATTTTAGATAATTACGGTTTTTCTAAGCATATTACCAGTAAGGGTTATGATCTTCCCATAACATTTCAATTTTATCTTGTTGATTGTGCGTTTATTTCCTTTTTTCCAGTAAAAACCAATTAATATCATCCTGCGGATGATTCGGGTCATGCCGATAGACGAACCCATAATCAATAAGGGTGAGATCCGGGTAGAGTGAGAGAATCTCTCCACAAAAATCTCGCTTAAACAAAAGTTCATCATGGCCACGATAAGGGATTCTTACAGGGGTTGGATTGTAATATTCACACATAAGCAGATACCGCCCTGTTGCCTGATATAAAGTGCGGTACACCTGCACTAAATAGTCCGGATTAATGTGAATCAGAACCCCTTTTGTAAATACAAGGTCGAATTGTTGTGTCGGAGAATAATCTAATATCGAGATATGAAAGATATGTTCCA
>Ga0334890_1005636_pt1 | contig 10468 bp, 7 predicted proteins | sample GraSluR1_MG_3_FD_207220 | JGI IMG/M metagenome (GOLD analysis project Ga0334890, IMG submission 207220) | Sludge microbial communities from methane-producing bioreactor in Wageningen University, Netherlands - Granular Sludge_31_08-R1 | ecosystem: Engineered > Bioreactor > Anaerobic > Unclassified... | reverse complement strand
ACGCCACCCTGATATTGGCGACTCTGCTGGGGTTCCCTTTGAACCAGGCTGCATCCATTGGCGTGATTGGGGCAATTGATGGGCCAACGGCGATTTATGTTGCCTCGAAACTGGCGCCTGAATTACTGGGCCCCATTGCAGTGGCTGCCTATTCTTATATGAGTTTAATTCCCATCATTCAGCCGCCGGTGATGCGGCTGATGACCACCCCAAAAGAGCGAAAAATTCGCATGGACTATACCGCGAGGCCGGTTTCAACAACGGCTGTGATTGTATTCCCGATTGCTGTGACGGTTGTGATCAGCCTGCTGGCCCCCGATGCAGCACCATTGATTGCCACCCTGATGCTGGGCAACCTTTTACGTGAAAGCGGTGTTGTCGAGCGTTTGAACAAGTCGGCGCAAAATGAGATTATCAATATCGCCACATTATTCCTGGGATTGGCCATCGGATCAACCATGACTGCGCATAGTTTTATTAATTTGCAAACCCTGCTGGTGTTGGGACTTGGATTGTTGGCGTTTGTGTTGGATACTGTGGCTGGATTGCTGTTTGGTAAGCTGATGATGGTGGTTTCCGGCGGCAAGGTGAATCCACTGATTGGCGCGTGCGGAATCAGCGCTTTCCCCATGGCGGGACGCCTGTCAGCGCAAATGGCTCTGGAAGAGGACAACCAGAATTTTATTTTGATGCATGCCATGGGTTCAAACACTGCCGGGCAGTTGGGCAGTGTGGTGGCCGGTGGTTTGCTGCTGGCTCTGGTCAGCGGTTTGATTTGATGCCACTAAACGGCTGCCAGGATTGATGAGGTTTTCACTGTGCTGGATTTGTTAATACTTCCTGTTCAACAATCACCCGACGGCGATGGACAAAAACCCATGCACGGGTTGTATACCACCAATGCCCCGCGGCGTTGTGAACGAATGAGGGCGGGTGATCTGCTGGTGGTTCTCATGACGCCGGTAGGTGATGCCGCCCTGTCAACGGCGCACCTGGATAAACTGTTCGAGAATTTTTCTGCAACCTATTTCAATACACGCGGATCCACCGTTTCGGGCATTCAAACGGCGACAAGTCAGCTTAACGAAGTGGTTTTTCGACACAATACCAACCTTGCCCCCGGCGGGGTGCGCATGATGCTGATGTTGAATGTGCTGGTTTTACGCCGTGATTCGTTGATTGCCGCGCAAGCCGGCGCCATTCACACCCACCTGGTTTCACAGCAAGGGGTGCAAGATTTTCTTGATTCACAGGAAGCCGGGCGCGGGTTGGGGCTCAGCCAGTCGGTACGCATGAGCATATCTCAAACGCAAGTGAAAGAGGGCGATATGCTGCTTCTGGCGCCCGATTTCCCCGCATCCAGCCCTGGCCAGGTTTTGGGCGGGAGCAGGCGCATGGCCCTGGAAGCTGTGCGCCGCCGCATGGTGAGCCTGGCGGGTCCGGGCGCCCAGGGGCTGCTGGTGCAAATTCGCGGCGGCAAAGGAGAAGTGCGCCTGGTTACCCCGGTGCATGAAGACGTGCTTACCCTGGCTGCTTCGGCTTCATTGCAGGCTGCCAGCACACAGGCTGAAGCGCGGGCTGCATCTGGCCTGGAAAAAAAGGCTTCACAGGGCACGCAATCGCGCGAGCAGGCTGTTGAAGATTCTGCAGCGGCAAAACCGGGGAAAGACATCCAGCCACCCTTTTCGGAAGTGCAACTTGAGCGACCGCAAAAATCAGAGGCGGGTGAAAAAGCAGATAACGTTGAACAAGTCCGTCCTGCCACAAACGGCGCCGGTAAACCAGCGCCTGAATCACCGGCCGGAAAACCATCATCAAAACCGCGCAAAGAAAATATTACACCAGAAATGCGGCACCAGGTGGCCACATGGTGGTTTAAATTGCAGGCTGCTCAGGCGCGGCTGGGGCAGAACATTAAGGCTTTGCTCGGTAGAATGATGCCCGGGCCATCCAATGAGTTACCTAAATTATCGCCCGCCAGCATGCTGTTGGTGGCCATTGCGGTTCCCATCATGGTGGCTGCGGTGGCGACAACCATTTATTATCGAAACGGGTTAAGCCAGCAGCACAATTTGCGTGTGAAACAGGCTGCAGCCCTGGTTGAACAGGCCATGGAAGAGCCCGACGTTACCCTGCGGCGCAATGCCTGGTCGCAGGCTTTGTACTGGTTGGATCAGGCGGAGCAATTTGGACGAACCGAGAAATCACGTTCGATGCGGCGGCAGGCGCAACAGGCCGTGGATGAAATTGACGGCATTGTTCGATTGGATTTCCGACAATCGGTTGGAGCCGGTTTTAGCAACAAGATCAATATCAGGCGCATTGACAGTTCAGTATCCGGTCTGCAAGAGGAAGTATATCTGCTGGACAGTAGCAGCGGATCCATCCTCCGGATTTACCGGACCGGTGAAGCTTATGAGGCAGACACCACATTTGAATGCAGCGCCAGCCCGGTGATTGGAAAAATGGTTGACCTGGCCACGCTGCCTCCCAATGCGCCGTTTAAAGCAACGGTCATGGGCATCGATGACCAGGGAAATTACCAGTACTGCACGCCAGGCGAGAAACCGCATTCCACCCAGTTGATAGCCCCAGACCTGGGATGGGGAAAAATTTCTGCTTTTGTACTGCATCAAAACCAGCTATATGTGCTGGATTCAAAGAACAACGCGGTTTATGTGATTTCACCGACGCTGGATGCATTGAATTTTTCTGCCAATCCCCCGCGGCTTTTCTTTGACCGAGAAATTCCACGCATGGATGATGTGATTGACCTGGCAGTGAATGGAGACGATTTGTTCCTGTTACACAGTGACGGGAATATGACCAAATGCGCCTATCGCGCATTTGCAGGCGATCTGACGGAATGCACCGATCCATTTCCCTACGCTGATCTGCGCCAGGGCCGCAATATCAAACCGCTCAAATTTCCCCAGTCGCAGTTCACTGAAATGCAGGGCACCCTTCCCCCCGATCCATCCATTTTCCTGTTGGATTTGACTGGTCCTACCATCCATCATTTCAGCATGCAGTTGAACCTGCAGCGGCAAATTCGCCCGCAGCCCTACGGCGATACCTACCTGCCGCGCAGCGCGCCGACAGCATTTAACATTTCCCCGGCGCGCACCCTGTTCCTGGCCTATGGGAACCAGTTATTCCACACGGAATTACCATAAATTTGGGTGCATTTACGGTTACGAATCGTTCAATTCTCGAACTTTTTTTGAATTAATTCGTTAAAAACCGCCACCACCTTTGGATCGAAATGATCGCCGGCATGCTGGTTTATGTAAGCCAGGGCGGCTTCTTGTGTCCAGGCGGGGCGGTAAGGACGGTTGGTGGTCAGCGCATCCCACACATCGACAACGGCAAAAATTCGGCCTGGAAGCGGAATCTCTTCTCCTTTTAATCCTCGTGGGTAACCGCTGCCGTCCATGCGCTCATGGTGGCAGTAGGGGATGTCCAGGGCGGGAATCATATAGGGAATACGTGATAGCAATTGATAAGCATAAACCGGGTGCTGCCGCATGATTACCCATTCATCATCACTTAATGGCCCGGGTTTGAGCAAAATGTGATCAGGAACACCCATTTTCCCGATGTCGTGTAGTATGGTGCCGCGACGGATGTGAATCTTCTCTTCGGGGCTGAAGTTAAATTTGTCGGCAAGCAGCAGGGTTAGCTCAACGACCCGGTTGCTGTGACCGGCGGTTTCTTTTTCGCGCAGTTCAAGCGCCCGCGACCAGCCTTCCAGTGTGGCGTCGTAAGCCTGGGCAAGTTCTTGCGCCGCCTTGCGGGCACGCTCTTCAGCTCTTTGTCTTTCGGTAATATCCCAGGCAATGCTGCCCAGCAGGGGAGATTGTTTTTCTCCCTGGGGAATCTGGAAGCGAATGATTTCGACCACCTTTCCCCCATCCTTCCCAGGCACGTTAAGGACGTGATGAGTAGGATATTCCACCAGTTCATTCGACTCGTTTTGATTACCCTTGTGACTGGCAAGTTTGGAAAGGAAGGTGGGAATGGATTGTTCAAAATCTTCTTCCTGTTCAACCATTTCCTGGGCTTTGCGATTTAGATAACGAATTTTCCCGTATGCATCTTCTATTAGTACTTGCAACGGTAAAAAATCCATGAAAAGAGAAAATTTTTGTTCGCTATCTTTGAGATTATCTTCAATGATGCGGCTGTTGCGCCGCACGGCAAAATCTTCCAACTCCCTCTGAATGGCGGGTACCAGCCTGGCGAGTTTGTCTTTCATCAGGTAATCACTGGCTCCACCCCGCATCATTTCAACGGCAACTTCTTCACCGATGTTGCCCGAAATAACGATAAAGGGAATCTCGAGGCTGTATTTTTTGAAGATTTCTAAAGCTTCTCCACCCGAAAAACGGGGTAGTGAATAATCACACAGCACAATATCCCACCCTTGCTCATCCAATGCCTTTCGCAAGGCTGGCCCCGAATCAATACGCAGGTATTGCGGATCATAGCCCCCTTTGCGAATTTGCCGAATTAATAATTCACTGTCGTCTTCTGAGTCCTCGATCATTAATACCTTTAATGGAATACCCATAACACCTCCGTTATTGAGCAAAGTTGTCCGGCAGTGTGAAATAGAACGTTGATCCCTGTTCCTCTTTTCCTTCAGCCCAAATGCGGCCATTGTGCAGGTGAATGATGCGTTGAACGGTTGCCAGACCAATTCCGCTGCCCTCGAAATCATTTGTGTCGTGCAGTCGTTGGAATGCACCAAATAATTTGTTGGCATAATTCATGTCAAATCCGGCGCCATCATCGCGTACAAAAAATGCAGTTTCGTTTTCTAATTGAATTTTTCCAAGTTCAATTTTCGCAGTTGGGTGGTGCGAAGTGAATTTCCAGGCATTTTGAATTAAGTTTAATAATGCGATGCGGATTAGGTTGGCATCTGCCCGGGCATGCAAACCAGAAGCGATTTTCCATTGAATTTTTCGCTCCGGCGCCTGCTCGGATAATTCAGAAGCGATGGATTGGGCAAGTTCGCTTAAATTAACATCTGTCTGGTGAACTTCACTGCGGGTTATGCGGGAGAGTTTCAACAAATCATCAATGATAACCGACATGCGGCGGCTGGCTGAACGGATTCGCTGGATATAATCCTTACCCTGTTCATCGAATGAATCGCCATAATCTTCCATAAGCGCCTGGCTAAAACCATCCATGCTGCGCAGAGGGGCGCGCAAGTCGTGTGACACTGAATAGGAGAATGCCTCCAGTTCTTTGTTGACTGATTTGAGCTGGGCGGTGCGTTCTTCCACGCGCTGTTCAAGGCTTTCATTGAGTGAACGGATGGATGCTTCTGCTTTGCGACGGTTGCTGATGTTGATGGTCAGGGCTATGATAATGCCGGTTTGGATGAGAAAGAATCCAACAGCTCCCCAGATGAGGTTTTTATTTTGTTCGTAAAATGAATACTGCCGGTTGAGGATGATCGATTCCGGCGGCAGCGCAGACAGGGGAATATTCCATCTGATCAGTTCGCGGTGGTCAAACATATATACATTTGCGCTTGTTTTCTTAATCGGTATGGATTCAATGGGAACGCCGTTAAGAATATCTCGGACCATTTGTGAGGCTTCCTGCCCGTGGTAGAAGCCGTCATTTACTTTTCCGCCCAGGGCGCCGTTGCCAACATACATGTGACCGCCATGCACAAAAATTGGGAACGGCGACGCTTTTGACAGGGATGACATGACTTTTGTTGTGTCGAGTGTTGCCCCGGTTGAGTCTTGAAAGAAATCGGCATAATAAACAATGCTGTTGACTGGCCCGGCTTTCACTTTTTCGATTAATTCTTCAAGGGTCAGGCCGCTGCCGGGGTCCAGAAAAAGAAAGTCGGCTGTGAACAGGCCGCTTTCCGAGAGGTTTTCTATGATTTGACGATTGATTTTTCCTGTGGTGGTGTTGTCGGTTACAACCAGGATGTGTTGCGTGCCCGGAAATAGGTTTAAACCAATCTCTAGAGATGATTTGATATCAATGGTTTCCACCACACCGGTGAAAAGCGGTATGCCAACCAGCATGTCATCGGTAAACCGGTTAACACCGCAAAACACCACCGGTGTTTTAGGGAACAATTCATCGCGATAGGCTCGCAAGAAATGAAAGGCGTCATCATCCAATGACACAATGATATCAAATTCATGGTTTCGGTATTTTATACGGTAAAGATCATGAAGTTCTTTGAGATATTCATTGGTGGAAATGCGTTTTGAATCCATGAATTCAATGTATACATCGGCATTCTCCGGGAGCATGGAACGAATGCCTTTCATTTCATCATCTGAAAAAATCAGCCCGGTGTTGTAGGAATTGAGAATGAGAATTTTTGGATTTTCGGGAGTGCCCAGCACACTGGAATGAGGTATGAACAACCTGGCGATTACGAAAACAACAATAAGGGCTGTTTTTAAGGCAATGCGTAAACCATGCTCATGCTGCATTTTTACCGCCTTGATAGAAATCAGATTAATCACCGCGTTTTGGCGGTTGATTAAGTACCAGCCAGTAGAGCCCCAATTCTCCAACCGCTTCGAGGAATTCTTCAAAAACAACCGGCTTGCGGATAAAGCTGTTGGCTCCGAATTGATAGCTGTTGATGATGTCGCTTTCTTCGTTGGATGTGGTGAAAATAACCACGGGAATCATGCGGGTGGAGTCGTGGCTGCGCATTTGACGCAGCACTTCAATTCCATCGATTTTGGGAAGATTTAAATCCAGCAGCACCAGGGACGGCTCTCGGGTGACATCTCTTGATGCATATTCACCGCGGCAAAAAAGATAGTCTAGGGCCTGGGCGCCGTCGTGCACGATCACAACTGGGTTGGCGATGTGTTTTCTTTTTATTGCGCGCAGGGTGAGCATCTCATCATCTGGATTGTCTTCAACAAGCAAAAAATCTTGAATATCCATTATAACGGTCCTTATAAACCATACCTGACAGGGATATGGAAACCAGCATTACCGATTTGAAAAGCGAAATATTATCACTATTATACAAAAAGAACCCCTTTGAGCAAAATCAAAAGGGTTCTTGTGTCATTGCAAAGCTGAATTGATGAGGCAAAACTAGGGGGTTGAATTGTTGTAGAACCAGTTATACGCATAAAGACTGCCGCTGTCCATGCGGATGGCGATGCGGGTGAGGCCTTTCAACCCATCAGGTATTTTGTAGGTGAGCTGCTGGCTGCCGCCTTCACCCGATTCGGTGGCGGCGACTTCAACACCGCCAATTCCCATGGAGCCAAAATCGCCCATGGTCACTTTAAAGGTCGTGTTGGCAGGCAGGTTGTTGGTTTGAATGACCACCTGGTCATCACGCTTCACACTGACAATGCTGAAGGTGGGATACCCGGTATAGGATGTGTCCACCTGTGGACCGCCGCCGCTGGTATCATCGGCGGGGGCATTCTCGGTGTAATTGTTGAACCAGTTGTAAGCGTAAAAACCGTTGGGCGTTTCCAGGCGGATGGCAATTTGCGGTGATCCTAACAGATCCTCGGGGATGTTGAAAGTGGCTTCAAAAACCCCCCCGCTGCCCGAGTTGATTGTGGTTACGGCAGTTCCGTTCACACCCTGGGTGCCGATTTTGCCCATGCGCACGGTAAAATCGAGGTTGGCTGGAAAATCATGCGTGCGAATAATTACTCTGGCATCCTTTTCAACGCCAACAATGGTGATGGTGGGAATTACATCTTTCTTCTTGCCATCACCTGCTGCGGGGGTTGATGAGGGCTGTACCACGGCATCATTGCTGGAATTGCTGAACCAGTTGTAGCTGTAATAACCGTTGGTGCCGTCCATGCGAATGGCAATGTATTCCAAACCTTTGAGATCGTTTGGAATTTTATATATGACCTGGAAAGAGCCGCCTTTGCCCGAGTTGGTGGTGGCAACTTGAATACCGTCGACACCGCGTGTTCCCAGCAAGCCCATGCGCACCGTGAAATCGGTATCAGCCGGGAAGTTATGCGTTTCAATGGTGATGGTGTCATCTTCTACCACGCTGATGATGTCAAAAGTGGGGATGGTTTCGGCTTTGACTGATGTTGCCATGGGCAGCATGGATATCAGCAGCACAGCCATTCCCAAAATTAATCCACGCACCCAGGCGGGATATTGATTAAGTGAAAAAACACCGGATTGGGGCATACTCTCCTCCTGAATTCCTTTACCAAGTCTTAAGTAATATTATACGTGATCTTTAAAAAATGATTCAAAAACACCTGCCGGCAGGATGGAAATTCCGACGGGCAGGTGCGAGAGAATTGAATTATCCAGTATTACTATCGGCTGATGCGCGGTACCATCCAGAAAACCTTGTCGTCTGTCGAATTGCCACGGTTGTGCACCAGTAAAACAAGCTGTACTTTTTCATCGGCCAGTTCGCTCAGGTCGACATCAATCTGGGTGTATTTTTTGTCGTATTTTTCTTTCCATTCACCCAGCAAGACCATGTCGCCATCGTCGTTGATATAGTTCAACTGGAGAAGAACGTTGCAATCTTCATTGTCATAATAACAGCCCGCCAGTGCTTTGAAACGGTCGCCGTCTTTGATTTTGATGGCGGGATAGGTGCCGTAGATAACCCCGCCGTCGCCGTCATTGGGGATCATGATTAATGCAGTTTCATCATCTTGATAACCGCCTTCCAGGCGCGGTTTGGATGTGCGTGTGATGGAACCATTTTTGTAGTCATTAGCCTCACTGGGACAGGCCAGGGTGCGTTTGCTGTTGCGCCAAACGGCTTCACAAACGTTATAGGCAAAATCCAACGGATAGTTGGAATCCATCTTGCCTGTGGATTGCTTTTGCACTTTGATATCCACCCAGAAGGATTTACCGGCATCGGGGCCCCAGCCGAATACATCACCATTTGTGGTTTTTAGTTTCCAATATCCGGTGTATTCACCTTCACTGGAAGGTGCTTTTAGCTTAACAGAAATGTCAATTGTTTTACCTGGTTCCACTGTCTTGCCGATTTCCATTGACACGGGGCCGCCCATGGCATCACCGTTGATGAATACCAATTCGAAATCATCACTCCAGGTGCAGGCGCCCTGGTTTTTCAAGCGCCAGGTTTTGGTGAATTCAGCGCCAGGCGCGAAGATGGTGCCGTCTGCCACGGTAACATCACTCACAAACTGAACCCAATTGCAGGGCACGGGCGTGTTGGTGACAGTGGGCGGCGCAAAGGTGGGCATGGGCAGCGGTGTATTGGTGTTGATGGGGGTTTGTGTGGGGGCTTGCGGCGTGGCGGTGATTACCCAGGGGGTTTCAGTGGCCGGCAATGGGCTGGCTGTGAAAGTTCCCTGTGAAATTTGTGTCAGTTGCAACACCAATTCCTCAAACGCCGATTGGGTCATACGCGCTGCCACAGTTTGCACTGCAGCCGTCTCTGCCAGGTTGTTGGCATCCGGCAGGTTGCCAATGGGGATGCCCGAAAAACAAGCGCTGAGTAATATAGCGACAATAATTAAAACCGAAGAATTTAAAATGAGTCTCTTGCTCATAAGTGAGTCTCCTTTCACATAAGACGTAACGTGGGAGAGATTTGTTCCCGCGGTGACTCATGAATATTGTACGTCAATTATTCCAGGTTGGTATGGCGGGCGAACATGTCGGCTTCACTGACCGAACAGGTTTCCATCAGTTGCAACACCAGTGCATCGCCAAAAAGCAGAAGGCTTTGTTCAAACAGGCTTGACATGGGCTGCCGGGTGGTTACCGGTTTATTTTCCCCGATGTTCTTAGCCGGCAGATACACCATCATATCGGTCATACCGGCCAAAGTGGAATGCGGTGAGGCGGTGATGAGCGCCATGGTTGCCCCGGCTTGCCTGGCCTTGCGCGCCAGGTGCACCGATGTGCCGGTTTCACCGGAGCAGGAAGCCATCAGCAGCAAATCACCGCTGTGCAAGCGCGGTGTGTTGGTTTCACCGACTACAAAGACTTCAAACCCCAGGTGCATCAAGCGCATGGCAAAGGCTTTAATGCTCAAACTGCCGCGCCCCATCCCGGTTAGAAAAATGCGCGGGGTGGAGCGCAGGGTTTGTGCAAGCGCTTCACACTGGTTGTTGTCCACCTGCTGAAAAACGTTGTTGATTTCGTCAAGCACCTGCCGGCAATATTGTGTTGTTTCCACAGATTGGTTATCCTCAATGCTTATAAGATAATCCTATTGTATTCGCATCGGGCTAAGTTGTGGTTAGAAGCGGAATTGCAGCCAGTCGGTGCCGAACAGGATGGAAAACAACAGCATTAAAAAGATCACCATCAATATTGTGCCGCAGCCGCACCCCATACAGCCGCCTCTGCGGTAACCGAACTTGCCCTGAAGCCAGTCAAAAACCTGGTCGAGCAGGAATAATTTTAGCAAACCTGATAAACATCCCGGACGTCGTTCCATTTTAATAGTCTCCATTTTCTT
>Ga0334890_1005634_pt1 | contig 10472 bp, 10 predicted proteins | sample GraSluR1_MG_3_FD_207220 | JGI IMG/M metagenome (GOLD analysis project Ga0334890, IMG submission 207220) | Sludge microbial communities from methane-producing bioreactor in Wageningen University, Netherlands - Granular Sludge_31_08-R1 | ecosystem: Engineered > Bioreactor > Anaerobic >... | reverse complement strand
GTTTATGGACATGATATTTTGGATCCTGCGGTTGAAATTGGATATGCTCTTCAGATCGACGAGGCAACCGCGGCGTTGGCAGATACAGTCACCTCTGCTGGATCAAATGCTGGAATATCGAATTTAAAAATGGAAATTTTGCAATATGTTGCGATATTAATTACTATTTTGCTGCTTATTGGCGCTGTTTTTCTGATCCGCTCCTCCAGGCGCAGGTCAAAACCTTTGGGGCCTGAAAAATGCCCTGCCGCTCATGAGCATATGATAAAAACCCAATCATCCGGCCATAGAAACGCTGAGCATGAGGATCAAGTTCAATCTGCTCAAAAGAATGATGGCAGCGAGGAATTCAGAGCAGGTATGGCGGATACCAGCGAAATATCCGCGGTGATGGCTACTTTGACGGACAAAGAGCAATCCGTCTTAAAGCTTCTGCTGCAGCGCGGAGGGAGGATGGTCCAGAGGGATATCAGCTATGAGACGGATATCTCTAAATCATCTCTATCAGGCATTTTAACCTCAATGGAGAAGCGCAAATTGATAACCAAAAGAGAAAAAGGCAGAACGAACATAATAGAATTGTCAGAGAGATTTAAGAACAATAAAGAACAATTTTAAGCATTTTTGGGAAATAAAATCTCAATCCTGGTTCGGCCTGGATTTTTTCTATCGTTCAGTGCAAGGAGTGGTTTGAGGATGGCAATAGTGGCCATCCCATCTGGAGGTAAGTAAAATATGAAATACATAGCTGTATTGTCGGTTTTAGCGGTGGCATGCCTGCTGGCATCTCCTGCCCTGGCAGCACAAAACGGAAAAGCATCGCAGAATGGACTGGCAGGCCAGGATGGGCCTGGGGCTCAGTATGGCAATTGCGGCGAGGACTGCAGGAATTCCAACTGCCCATACGGAAGCCAGGATGGTCTGGGCAATCAGAATCAGTATGGTCAGGAAGATGATAACGGTCCAGCCGCTCAGAATGGCAAAGGAGCTCAAAGTGGCCCGGCCGCTCAAAATGCAAATCAGGGCAAAGACTGCAACAACCCCAACTGCCCATATGGTAACCAGGAGGGACTGGGCAACCAATATGGAAACCAGGATAACGAAAGGTCGAATGGCGACTGTGACGGCGATCGCGATCGTAACCGCGACGGCAGTTGCCAAAACTAACTTTGGCCACATGAATATCTGAATGCAATGGGATGTCAAAGGGGCGAAGATCCCTTACATCCTACAATAACATATATTACCTGGCAGGACGTGCGGTGATTGAGATGAGATGCATAATGCGCCAGGCTTTGGCTTTTTTCGCTCTGGCATTATTGTTGCTGGTGATATGCGGTCCATGCTCAGCAGCTCAGAATTTGGATGCAGGAGCGCGGCAAATGGGCGAGACTGCTGGCCCTCAAATCGAAGGCAATTCTCCATCCCAGACCGCCAGCGCCTCTGGGTCTCAAGAAGATAATCCTTCAGCATCCCAGATGGGCGAGAGATCAAGGTCCCACATGGGCGAAACGAACAGCCTCTCATTGAATTCCTCCGGCGGCAAAGGTGCACAAAGCACATCCAACGGCGTTGGCAGAGGAAATGTCGATGTCCAGAATTGGCGGGGAACGGCGAGCAATGATGCCGAATCATATCCCGTCAGGCTGAACGTGGAGACCATATCGACTTTAGACCCGGATGTTGCCAGGAGTCTTCTCTCATCAAACCTCAGCCTTGAGGATATAAGATCCCGGCTGGGATCTGGTAGTAGGAATACTATTTTAAGGGGGAGCTTTGGGATCAGCAACGATAGCTATCATCTGGTGAATGTCACCATAGAATCATCGGACAACAAATCCACTCTGAGTGCGAGCCTGGCAGGTCAGGGCGCCACTTCCGGTTCGATAGATCAAGCCGAGATCGCAGGGCATATATCTGCGGCCATTTCGGCAGATGATTCAGAAATTGCCCGTGGCCGTGTGGTCATCGACGACGATTCCGGGCACAGCGGCACATACAACATTGAGCTGGAGAGGCAGGGCGGCCGGGGCTACATGTGGGGCATGCAGGGGTGAATTTGAATCGAAAAAACTCTATGTCTTTTGTGCCTCGGTGGTGAACCGCAGTGCTCTGACCCAACCACAGAGGCACAGAGGCCATATTGTCTGCCGGACCTCACCCACTTAATTCAGCGAAGAGCCGCAAAACTGTCCACGCAGCAAGGCTCCAGAGAGCTCCCGGTGGAGCTCTTGACCAATCAGATCAAGACCGCTTTTTACTTATCCATGCAAACCAATGGAGGTCAGAATTTCGCTCAATGATTTCAGGTGAGATATGTCAGCTTCTCCGGCCTGAAGACCGGAGCTTGCCTCCTGGTTATATCGAGGCTTCGGGGCATACTGACTGATACCCACTGCATCGTAATGCAGTAAATTAAGAGTGCCTTGGAAACAGTTTCTCCAAGGAGGAGATACAGCTATGAGAATAAATAATTTGCGAATTAGTGGAGGTGAAGTGCGCAATTCCTCTCCGGCCTGAAGACCGGAGTTCCCTCGCGCCATATATATGGATGACGACTTCAAAGAGGCTGCGGAGTTTCACGGCCACACTTGCCCTGGGCTTGCCATTGGCTATCGCATTGCAAAATATGTAAAAGAGCACTACCCTCGCTCCCAGGACGAGGAGCTGGTCTGCATCGCCGAGAACAAATCCTGTAGCATAGATGCCATACAATTCATGCTGGGCTGCACCGCCGGCAAGGGAAACCTCCTCTTCAAAGACTACGGCAAGCAGGCCTTCACTTTCTACTCTCGGGATAAGAATAAGGCACTGAGAATCTATTTCCGTGGCGGGATCCTCAAGGGTATGGATGAGCTGCGCCAGAAGATGGTTCAGGGAGAGCTGGGCCCGGAGGATCGGGAGAGGATGGCAGCCTTCCGCTCCCAGGCGACAGAGAAGGTCCTTTCTGCCAGGGACGAGGATATCCTCACTGTGGAGGAGGTTGACATTCCCGCTCCCGAAAAGGCCCGCATCCATCCCTCCCTGAAATGCGAGGAGTGCGGCGAGGAGTTCATGGAGATCCTGGGGAGGACGGCGGGGGGAAAGGTGCTCTGCAAGAGCTGCTTTGAGAGGCTGGTGTGCTGAATGGTGGGATGAAGAAGACCCAGATATATGAAACAGCTAAAAAGCTATCAATTAGTACATCCATAAGTGATCCGAAAGTAGATTGTGGATGATGCCATGCCCAGAGCAAAGGATTTGAGAGAGGCTTACAACAACTTCTACGTCGAGCCGCTCAGAGATGATCAGGAGATCGCAGATTTCTATGTCCAGCGGCCGGGCTCCGTCTCGCCCATGCAGGATTTGCTGGATCGAATTGATCTGGCCAGCCGCAGGGAGAAGTACCTGTTTCTGGGCTTCCGGGGCTCTGGGAAGAGCACTGAGCTGTACCGCCTGGAGGAGGCTCTGGATAAGAATCGCTTTTTAGTGGCGAACTACTCCATCCGGGATGATCTCAATCTGAGCGACTTCGATTTCCGTGACTTCTTCGTCTCCATGGCCCTCAAGGTCTATGACATCGCCAGGGTGGAAGGGGTACCTCTTAATCCAGACATTGAAGAGGATTTTAAGGATTTTACCAGGCGAATAACCAGCATAACCGAGGAGGAGGTTACCAGCCAGAGTTCAGCTGGCCTCTCCTGGAGCCAGATCCTCACTCTAAAGCTCAGCCGGGAGGCCAAGACCCGTGAATGCGTGAGAAAGGTGCTGGACCAGAAGATCAGCGACCTCATCCAGAGGCTGAACTGGCTGATAGTGGACATAGAAGATAAGTCAGGAAAGCAGCTGGTGATCATCGTCGATGACCTGGATAAGCTAGCCCGAGGGCAGCAGTCTGAGGATCTCTTCTACAAAAACTATCAGCTATTGCTCGAGCCCAGCTGCTATGTGATCTATACCTTTCCCATACCCCTGGCTTTTCATCCCCAGTACGAGAACGTCAGGCATGCCTTTGATGGCGATGTGATTCTCCTGCAAATGCCTGTTAAGAAGAGGAACGGAGAGCTACATGAGGTGGGGCGGGGATTCTATCAGAATGTGATCTCCCGGAGGATAGATCTCGCCCTCCTAGAGGATGGGGTCCTGGATCTGGCCGTCGACTCCACAGGCAAGCTCTCTGAGCTGGTGGAGGTGATGAAGGAGGCATCGCTTGGCGCCCATCGCAAGGGACAAGAGCGCATTTCAAAGGGTGACGTAGCCTCTGCCCTGGATAAGCTGAGAATGACATTTGACCGCACCCTCACCCAGGCTCATAAAAAGAAGCTGCTGGAGATCAACAGCTGCAAGGAGGCCCGTGAAGAGGGGCCGGACTCGGTCCTGACCCGAGAGCTGCTCTTCAGCCTGACTGCGGTGGAGTATCAGGACGAAGAGGGGAGATGGTGCGAGATCGACCCCATGCTCCTTCCTCTGGTGGAGAAATGGAGACAGTTGCTCTAGAGGATCTGGATGAGGTCGATCTCCTGCTCACGGAGCTGGAGATCTCCCAGGGGAAGGGAAACCTCATCCTCTGCACAGTGGCCTCTCCTGCTTATCGAGATCGGGTGATAGAGGCCATAAAGAGGCGTTTTCCTGTCCAGGTCATGGCGGTGGAGAATGGCGATGCCCTCATCTGGGACCTGCGGAGCATCAAGCCGGATGAGAAGACCCTGATCTGGACGCTGCCTGATACTCTTAGCCAGGATATTCTGGATGCTCTTAACAACTTTCGCGAGCTTTTTTATGACAGTGGCGTTCCGAGCCTGGTCTTCATGACTCCGTCTGCTCTGGATGAGGTTATCTGGAAGGCACCAGACTTCTGGAGGTATCGAGGTGGTTATCACATACTGAAGGGAGAGGAATATGGGCACGCTTATCAAGCATTAGAAGCACTATCTACCCCATTTGACTTCAACTATCAGAATAAAGAGGAGTTGCTCAGGCGAAAGAGTATCAATGAGTACCTGCTGAAGAAGATAAACGATAAACGGGAACTAGTCCGTATTCTGAAAGAGATCGGTACTATTCATTATTTGCTTAGCGAGTTCCGCGAAGCCATCGAATACTATGAGCAGGCACTGAAGATCAGCAGGGAGATCGGTGGCAGGAGTGGCGAAGGTTCTGGGCTGCGCATCCTGGGCCTGGCCTACGCCCGGCTGGGCGAGACACGAAAAGCCATTGAATTCTACGAGCAGGCCCTGAAGATCAGCAGGGAGATCGGTGACAGGAGTGGCGAAGGTACTGCCCTGGGCAACCTGGGCAATGCCTACGCCCGGCTGGGCGAGACACGAAAAGCCATTGAATTCTACGAGCAGGCCCTGAAGATCAGCAGGGAGATCGGTGACCGGATGGGCGAAGGTACTGCCCTGCGCATCCTGGGCAATGCCTACGCCGGGCTGGGCGAGACACGAAAAGCAATCGAATACTACGAGCAGGCCCTGAAGATCAGCAGGGAGATCGGTGACCGGATGGGCGAAGGTACTGCCCTGGGCAACCTGGGCAATGCCTACGCCGGGCTGGGCGAGACACGAAAAGCAATCGAATACTACGAGCAGGCCCTGAAGATCAGCAGGGAGATCGGTGACCGGATGGGCGAAGGAAACGCATTGTGGAACATGAGCCTGGCTCTGAACGAGATCGGCAATAGGACGCAAGCCATCGAACGCGCCAAATCAGCCCTAACCATTCTAGAGTCAATCGAATCTCCCCATGCCCAGAATGTAAAGCGAAAGCTGCAAGAATGGGAAGAGGCCTCGAGTCAAATACAATGAAACCGGAAAACATGGAGCTTATACGAGCCCTGCTGGAGAACAAGGACTCGATTCAAGAGGACATCTTCGAAGACAGCGAGGAGATGCTGGGTATAGTGCCCTTCATCCTGCGAGTCATGGCCCGCCGGCCGGAGTTCATGATCTTCTCCTGCCTGAAGGACTTCTACGTCCTGCGGCCCAATAGCCTCGAGCCCAAGACCGCGGAGCTGCTGGCCGTTGCCGCCGCTGCTGCCTCGGGGGCAGACAAGTGCCTGAAGGTGCACATGAACGCCGCCCTTCGGGCGGGGGCAAGCCTAGACGAGATACTGGATACGCTGTTTATCGCCGCCCTCATCGGCCAGACAAAGGTCCTGGCCTCGTCCTTGCGCACCTTCCAGGAGTTCGAGGGCAGCCTGGATGAGAAGTAGCTATTTTTGCCGATGGCGATATATTTTCTGAGGAGCTTGATATGATGCTGATTGACTCCCCGGAAAAGACAGGTATGCTCCTGGTTCCCTATGGCTCTGCCTCACCCAGAGCGATGGCCACATATGAGAAGATCCTGGCTCTATACAGAAAGGATTATCCCGGCATGCCCGTTCTTTTAGCCTTCACCTCTCGTCTTATGATAAAGAGGCTCCAGGAGCGAGAAGGAATCGCCATCCCGAATATCGAGGAGGCCCTGGGCAAACTCTCCGGCCAGGGCTGCAAACAGGTGGTGGTCCAATCCCTGCAGATCGTTCCCGGTGGGGAGTTCCATCGACTGGTATCCCTATCAAGAGAGTACGAAAAGAAGGATGCCGATCCGGAAAGGAGGCTGAAGATCACGATCGGCCTTCCTCTCCTTTCCTGCCTCGAGGACTGCCGGAGGGTCTCAGAGGCACTGCCAGACCTGTGGAGGCCCAGCAGAGATGCAGAATCAAAAGAGGGAGATGAGACAGTCAGGAAGAGCCAGTTCGCAGTCGAATCGAAAAAGGAAGCGGTGCTGCTGGCAGGCCATGGTACCGGCCACCCGGCGGACGCCATCTACTCCCAGATGGCTCAAGTCTTGAAGAAGGACTATGGCCAGGTATTACTGGGCACCATAGAGGGCTTTCCGAGCCTCTTGGAGATGATAGACGAGCTGAAGGTCATCGGCGCGCAAAAGGTCAGGCTGCGCCCCTTTTTGCTTGTAGCCGGAGGGCATGCCGAAAACGATATCTCGGGGCCTGCTCCAGATTCATGGAAGAGCTCTCTGGAGAGGGCGGGAATTGAGGTTGATTTTCATCTATCGGCCCTGGGCGAGATCGAAGGCATCGTCCAGATACTGAAAGAGCATAGCCTGAAGGCTCTGGAAGAGATGGAGATGCAAGCGGACAGAAGAGGGTGAACGCTCGCAATATCCGAAGAGCAGAGTATAATAACCAGAATTGTCTCATATTTGCATACGATGGCTCAAAAGAAGACCTACTGGGAGATGCAAAAGTCCTTCTGGAAAACACCGCTAGGGATTGTCATCTGGTTTGGTGCGCTGCTGGCGATCCTCGCCGGTGGAATACTGGCGCTGAACTTCTTGGGATCACCCTATCCGGTGATCGAGTTCTTCGATGCCGAACCGGAATTCCTGGCACCGGGCCAGTCCTCTGTTCTCAGCTGGAGGGTTGTCGGCGCAAGCCTGGTCGAGATCGACCAGGATATCGGCCCGGTCGCCCTGGAGGGATCCATATCTATATCTCCCTCTGAGGATACCATATACAGGCTTATTGCCGTCAACGGCAGCAGAAACCGATCTGTAGAGCTGAAGGTGAGCCTATCATGAGAGCTTATGGCAAAAGGAGATATTTGGAATTAAATATATCTTACCTCCTCCGGTTATTCGTTATGATATTGACAATTTTTTCGGTGCTATCCCTCCTGCCCGGATCTTCGGCCTCCCCAGACGAGGTCTACGGAGTAGTCACAAATGTGATCGATGGCGATACATTCGACCTCAGGATAGAGAAGGCCGACTCCAGAATTACAGACAGTGTGGAACGGATCACTCTGGCCGACGTCCGTTCACCGGATATGAAGGCAATCCAGGGCCCAGCGGCCAGGGATTTCACATATGCCGTGCTCATGGACAAGAGGGTCTACCTGGATGTTGACGACTTCAACCGGGGACAGGATGATGAGGGCAGGCTGATTGCAGTAGCCTATCTAGCCGGAGCCTATGGCCAGCCCATCCCTTACCCCAACTTCAACCTCTTGCTGGTGGATGCCGGTCATGCGATCCTGGCGAATCAGACGGACAATGAGTTCGATCCGAAAGACTGGAGAGAGGAGCATAACTCAGAGAAGAGCAACTCTGATACTCTGCAAAGGGTGGAGGAGAATCTGCGAGAGAGGCTGGAAGAGAGCTTGCAGGGATCCGATCAAGAGCAGAAAGGGACGCAGAATGATGGATGGCAGAACGACAGCCAGAACGGTCTACTATCCCGGATCGAGGATGCTGCAGGAGAGAAGCTAAATCGAGCAACTCAGGCCGCCTGGGACTGGCTGAAGGCAGAGATAACCAATACCAGCCTGGAGATGGTAAACAGCAGCCTGGATCGAGCATTGAACCGCAGCTGATCCAGACCATCTTAATTTTATCTCTTGGATTCTTCTCTATCCCGTTCCGCCCACTGTGGCCCTATCGACGAGCAGATGGGGCGATCCGTCGCTCACAGGCACCAGCTGGCCGGACTTTCCGCATCGACCGCTGTTATACCGCAGGTCGTCGCCCACCGCCAACACACGCAAGAGCGTCTCCAGGATCTTTCCGGATAGGGATACATCTCGCAACAGTTGCGTCTTCTCCCCGTTCTCCACGATATAGCCCTTCTTGGCATTGAACTGGAAGATTCCCTCGCCGGTGCTGACCTGCCCCCCCCGGCTCCCTGCCAGATAGACCCCGCTCTTGAGCTCCTCTAAGATCTCCTCCAGCTTCCAGTCGCCATTGGCGATATAGGTATTGCTCATCCGCACTACCGGCCGGCTAATCCCCTCTGCTCGGGCATTGCGCGGCACACCACCTAACCTGGCTGCGGTCTCGCGGGTGTTGAGGTATGACCGAAGCACACCATTCTCCACCAGAACCGTCTCCTGGGCTCGGCTTCCCTCATCATCGAAGGGATAGTAGCCGTTGAGCATCAGGCTGGGATCGTCCTTGACCGTCACCAGCTCCGATCCTATCCTCTGGCCCAGCTTTCCTTCCAGGCACGAGTCCCCCTCCAAGATTATGTCTCCCTCAGTGGCATGGCCCACCGCCTCATGGACGAACACCCCGGCCAACTCCTGATCCAAGACTACAGGGTGAGTCCCTCCTCTCGCCGCCTTGGCATCCAGGAGGGCGACCGCCGTCTCCCCCACCTGCCTGGCCAGAGCTATTGGATCTTCCCGGTCGAATAGCTCCAGGCCGCCCACACCGGCTCTGCCTTCGCCATCGGTCTGATAAAGGCCATTCCTATGAGCCACAGCGCTGATCACAAAGCCCATTCTGGTCATCCTTGATTCCAGATCCAGGCCCTCAGAACTAGAATAGTGGGCTACCAGATCCATCTCTGAGTAGACCGCCTGGGTCGAGGATATGCCCTCCACCTTCGCTGCGTCCTCGATCTCTCTCAAAAGGGCTACCTTCTCCTCTAAAGATAGGTCTTTTGGATCTCTTTTAACTGGCACCAACACGCTTCTGCCGGGCGGAGCCTCTGCCAGACTGAGATCCTCTTTCCGGCCGATCTTCCGAGCAATGCGCTTGGCCAGATCTATCTCCTGGCCAAGACCGTCCACCCGATCGGTGGTTACAAAACCCCAGGCACCGCCAAAAAGAGCCCGAACCGATGCCCCCTGGAAGGGCACCTGGGCTATCTCCTCAAGCTTTCCATTGTCCAGAACGATCCTGGTTCGACTCCCCTGCAGAATGCGGGTATCATAGAACTCCGCTGTCAAGCGATCAGATGCTCCGGATGGGGGTGGGGATCGTCTCTGGGATGTTGATGCCGATCTTCTTCTCGGTGGCGAACTTCTTCAGTTTCTCTATCAGCCTGGTCCTCTGGCTACCCATGGCATACTCGAAGACCTCGCTGATATTGGATACAGGTATGATCTCAATAGAGTTTTTCATGGAATCATCTATCAGGACATCCCCCATATTGGATTTGGGAATGAGGACAGTCTTGATTCCCGCCTGGGCAGCAGCCTCGATCTTCTGGGTGACTCCGCCCACAGGCATGACATCTCCCCGCACGGAGAGCGAGCCGGTCATGGCTACCGTCTGTTTCACGGGCACCCCTTCCAAAGCGGATATGACAGCAGTGGCGATGGAGATGGATGCGCTATCGCCCTCTACACCCTCATATGTGCCTATGAACTGAATATGCACGTCCTTCTTGGTGATATCCTCGCCCAGGAACTTCTTGATCAGCACAGAGACGTTTGTCACCGCCTCTTTAGCGATCTCCTGCAGCTTTCCAGTGGCGATGATCTTGCCCTCTTCCTTGGATTGAGCAGGGGTGATCTCGGCCATGATGGGCAGAACAATGCCCGAGTCGCCCATGACTGCCAGGCCGTTGACCCTGCCGATCTCATCTCCGGAGGAGTGGAACATGCTGTAGTCTTTGCGCCTCTCCATGTATCTGTCTGCCAGCTGCTGCTCGACCGAACGGGCCATCTTCTTGGCCTGCATGACGTGATTAACCTCGGTAAGGT
>Ga0334890_1005633_pt1 | contig 10475 bp, 7 predicted proteins | sample GraSluR1_MG_3_FD_207220 | JGI IMG/M metagenome (GOLD analysis project Ga0334890, IMG submission 207220) | Sludge microbial communities from methane-producing bioreactor in Wageningen University, Netherlands - Granular Sludge_31_08-R1 | ecosystem: Engineered > Bioreactor > Anaerobic > Unclassified... | reverse complement strand
ATCTTGGTCAACTGAGCAAAACAAACACTTCAAATTGCATCCACTAACAGGTTTAAGCTCAATTGCATTAGTCCCTCTATCAATAATTCCAAACCCAACATGCCCAATTAATGGTATACTAAGTCCCTTATGAAGATATGTTGCGGATTTATTCGTAAAATTACTTTTAAGATTTGATAACCCTTTCTCAATTACATTTAGAATACTATTCAGAGCAGTGTCATCCTCAAACTCCAAAAAATCAAAACCTACATCTATTGCGCCGGCATCCAACAAATCTTCTTTAGAAACTGGAAAAGAAAAATTATCCATCAAAACTGAGTGGTCATCAAAAAATTTAATATCTGAAAAAAACTTTTTGCAAGACATTTAGCTCTCCTGTCCTGTTGTATCCTCTTCTTCCTTTTCTTTAACTGGCTTCTTTTGGCTTTGTAACTTAGAAATATCAAAGCCTTCTCCTTTCTCTATAAAAGTAAAAGTCTTTTTCTCAACCAAAGTAAACTGTCTAATATCCACACTTTTCACAGGATAAATCTTTGATAATGATTTTCTCATATCTCCTTGCATTCCAAAACCTATAACGCTGTTAGCAAAATCCTCATAAGGCATACTCATAACATATTTAGCAATAAGAGCCCTTGCTGCATTTCTTAGAAGTGTCTTTTTAGTAGTCGAAGCATTACTAACAGTAATAATCATATATTTAACCCTTACAAATTTACTATCTTTAGTTTCACAAACAAAAGAAGCATCAAGTCTATCTCTTCTAAGTCTTACCATTCTCTTAATTGCTGAGGAAGACATATTATAATCAATTATAGTTGTTCCTGCTCCATCTTTTCCAATCAACTTATCACAAAGCAGTTTAACATTAACATAAGAATTCTTAGACTTATTAGTAAGTGTTCCAAGATTTGCCGTTATAGTCTTTCCCAAAAGCTTTTCTTGACTATCCACAAAACTTTCTCCAACAAAAGCATTTCCAAGCATCTGAGGAGCATAAATCTTAAACCATTTTTTCTTAACAACCTTACTAATCGTCTTATTGCTGACTTTTGCCATTTTCAAAACCTTAATTTTATAATCTCTAAATCATCTATTCTAATTAAAACATATCATGTTTAAATAAACATTCTAATCCCAATAACACACGTTATCACTTGGAATTAATGGTGAATTTATAAATCTTTTTGTTATTGCATTAAGCATGGTGAAATATTTAAATATTCAAAACACCAATAAATGAAAAACCTTTGCATAACTGACGAGGTATCTTTAGAATAGTCGAGGTTAAACGTTATGTGAATCCGTCTATTCAAACTTTCGGCCTCCAGACCAAAGTATGCGAAATGATGCTGGATTTCACGAAATCAAATATTAAGTTTAGTATGAGAAACCTATTAAACATCATGTATCAAAAACATAATACTAAAATGAAAAATCCTTTTTAACATTTTCTACTCTAAAGTAACTAAGATTTATTAAACAAGTAGTAAATAGTATCTTGATACATGAAAACTGCTGTTGAGTTCAATTATGATTTAGGTGATGGAAATGGTCTACTCAATTTATATTCTTTGGATCCTGAGATTTCTTTAAACGGTCTATCGCAAATATGTTTTTCTACAGATGGAATTGTTAATGGATTAGACATTTCTAAACTCGAAGAGACACTAAAAAAAATTAGCGTATTCGAAAATATTGAAGACCTTTTAATAACAGTATCTGATAAAGAGTATGAAGTTCCTAAACCTTTAAGACCGTACCGAGAAGCATTAGAAGAAAAATTATTAAAAAAGGGAATGTTTAATGGCTCAATCATGGTGGTTAGTGAGGGTGTTGGTCTACCATTGAAAACTGAAAAAGGAGGCTACTTTGATTTCAAGGCAACAACACCCAAGGCAATCCCTTCTGAATTATTGCCCGATGAGTATCCTATTGAAAAAACAATAAAAGAGCTACTACCTGTTTATAATCTGTGTTTGGATGATTTAGCCAGATATTTTGCATTCGCTTTTGTATTACTTCCAGAGAATGGAGAAAAGATAAGTTTAGTTAAAAGAGCAAAAGGATTGGGTATTTCTGCAGATTGCATTGCTTTTTCAGGGGGAACGCCTGAATTCCCAAAAGATCATAACAAAAAAGATTTTAATATCACTGATTATTTTAAAAATATAATACTCACTGAAATGGTTGAAGAATATAAATTGAACGCCAATGAAATTAACATAGGGTCATCTTATTTTACCGATGATAGAGATACAATTCCATTTTTATCAGTTGAAATAATAACACCACTTAGTCTCAAAGAAATCGCTCAAAGATGTTATGGAAACATAGATAGTATAAAAGAACATCCTGTAATTATATCTGCAGATTTCAATTCCATTCCTAGATTGATAAACAATTTTGCAATGTTGCCTAGCACCGCTTATGTTCTTAATCAAATATATGAACGCAAACAAAACAAATAGTAGAACATTGTAAAAGTATTTTTAATATTTTTTTTACTTTCTTACAATAGAATTTCCATCAGCCTTGCCCTTCTGCGAACTGGGGCTAACTTTCTCTTTAAACTCATCTACAAGCCTTGATAGTTCTTGAATCCCTTGAGTGAATTTTGGTATAACATCCTTAAAAACCATCTCCATTGCCTTAAAATCACTTGAAAACTGTACAACATGTGTATCATACTGTTTCATTCTATCAAGAACCGATTCCTCAATAGATTTCACCTGTTCTGTTAAAACTCCAAGTTTCAACTCAACATTCTTAATTCTATCCTCAGTTCTCTCCTTCCACTCAGCAACCTTTCTCATATTATTAACAATATCAGTCCATCTCTCCTCAATAATTTGTTCAGAAATCTGCTGAATTTTATCTACCATATCCGTATCAAGCCCTGCTTGTCCTGGGGGATAATTAGCATACCCAGTCTCTTGTTGTTGTGGGTACTCAATAGATGCTTGTTTAGAGCTTTCATCTAAATTACCATTCTCAAAAGGCACCTCTCTTACCCTAGAATCATTCATATCCGCTTGGCTTAAAGCATCATAAATTTGGTGTGATTTAAACCCTTGAGCCTGCAAAGCCTCTATTATCTGCTGATTTGAATATCCCAAATTCCTTAACTTAAGCACAAAATCAACTGGCACTGTATTCTCCATTTAAAAGACCACCATACTTTTCAAACAAAATAAATATATAAACTTAACCTTTTTTCATCGATTATCAAAGTCTCTTAAGCTTTGACTCCAAAATCTTTTCCACACTTTCCCTTGTTACAAACTCAACAGGATTCCAAAATTCTAAATACTTCTTAATCGCTTCAACATCCTCTTTTTTAGCAAAACCAATAGCCTCTCCAGCAAGTTGCAAAAATCTTTGATTAAGCTCCTTAATTGAATTATCAATCTCCTTAATCTTAATATTTATCTCATTTAAATTTGAATTAGTTTCCTTAGCAAGCTTAATAAGGTTCTGCTCTAAAAGCTCAACCTTCTTTGATGAAACACTAAGTCTATCCTCAATAAGTCTTGTTTTATTCTCAATATCATCAAGCCTTTCAGAATATTTAGAAAACTGTGAAATTGCAACCTTTGAATCTGGACTCTTAAACAAATCCCTATCTTGACCCTGTTGAGCAGGCTGACCTGAAACCTGATTATACTGTCTTCCTTGTTCCATCATTCAAAAAATTATACCTTTCATATAATAATATTTTGTAACCATTGCAAAATAGTCATAATATCCCTAATATTCTCTTTAAAAAAAACAAAATTTAAAAACAAATCAATTAATTAAAAACACAAGTGGTCTTAAATTAAAATAGATTATACAAAATAACTATCAAATTTTTCACAATAACAAAACTACTAAAAAAGCTATCTACAAAAAAGTACAAATGATTTGAAAAAAAATGGAAGAAAACATATGCCCCTTTGAATCAATAAGAGAAGGAGAAGAAACAGTCCTTAAATTTGATTGCCGAAATTGTCCTTATTCTCCCTCAATTGAAGACAACAAATCCTGCATGAAAAATGTACTAAGAGCCTTAGGGGAAACAGAACTTTCTACAAAAATAATAATGAACAAGCACAGGGACTACGAATACGATTTCCATCAAACAATAATGCTTGTTGAACTAGTAAAACTCTATATCAAATTTCAAAAAAATAAAAAACTAACATCATTTATTTCAATCTCAAATGATTTATCTAACCCCTATAGAGAAATAAGTGATAATTTTGTAGAATTCAAAAAGATAATCCAAGAATATCTCTTAGAAGACCCAATAGGTGCTTATGTAAGACTCCTTCGTCAATCAAGAGAACTAAAAATCCTTCAAAAAAACTCTGAAGACGAAAACAAAAAAATATACCTTCAAGAATTAATCCAAAAATTTGACTTAGTAATTGGCGAACTAAAAAAAACAAGACTAATAATCTCAGCAAACCCATATCTTGCAGGAATTGAAATTGGAGATAGAACAATCTATAGAAATATCCTAAACCCAAGTGTCAAGCCTGATTTCATGTACACAAAGCTAATGGCATCATACCCAAAAGATGCCTTAGCAATTGATTCTTATGAACTGCCGGATGGTACCGAAGTAACAGTCTTTGAAGAACCTAGTTCAATCCAAAAAATGTATCATATAATCCCGCCTGAATTCAGGCTTTCAGAAGAAAAATACTCTATCCTTGAAACCGCAAGGAACATAATCTCTGAACACAAACCAAAAAAATCTGAATTTGTTGATCCAAAAAGAATGAGAGAAATATTCTTTCAGATAGGAAGAGGTCTAATAGAAGAACTATCAGAATACAAACATCTAAACTTCACAGAAGAAGAAATTAACGAAATCGCAAAAATTCTAGTACGATACACAGTAGGTTTCGGACTAATAGAAGTAGTAATGGGAGATATTAAAATCCAAGACCTTGTAGTAAATAGTCCGCAAGGACGAACACCAATATTTCTAATTCATGAGCAATACCATGAATGCACTACTAACATAATACCTACAATAAACGAAACAGAATCCTGGGCTTCAAAATTAAGAATGATATCAGGAAGACCCCTTGATGAAGCAAACCCCATTTTAGATACTGATATCGCATTAGAATCCTCAAGAGCAAGAGTAGCCGTGATTTCTGCACCTCTAAACCCCACGGGATTAGCATACGCATTTAGAAGGCATAGGGACAAGCCATGGACACTCCCTTTATTCATCAAAGCAAGGATGATAAATCCTTTGGCTGCAGGCATAATTAGCTTCCTAATCGATGGTGCAAGAACAATACTTGTAGCTGGAACAAGGAGTGCTGGAAAATCCTCATTTTTAGGCTCCATGATGACTGAGATAATGCGCACACTAAGAATAATCACAATAGAAGACACACTAGAGCTTCCCACAGATTCCCTAAGGGATTTAAACTATAACATACAATCAATGAAAGTTGCAGCTGCTCTAACAAAAAACTCTTCTGAAGTTCCAGCAGACGAAGGAATAAGAACAACGCTTCGTCTTGGAGACTCCTGCCTCATAGTAGGCGAAGTAAGAAGCACAGAAGCAAAAGCACTTTACGAGGCCATGAGAGTGGGAGCGCTTGCAAACGTAGTAGCAGGAACAATTCACGGGGATAGTCCTTACGGAGTTTTTGATAGAGTTGTAAACGACCTTCAAGTTCCAAAAACCTCATTTAAGGCAACAGATATAATTATTGTGGCAAACCCAATAAAATCTGCTGATGGGCTTCACAAATGGAGAAGAATTACCCAAATTACTGAAGTAAGAAAAAACTGGGAGCAAGACCCTTTAGCAGAAAACGGATTTGTAGACATAATGAAATATGACTCCAAAAGAGATGAATTAGTGCCTTCAGATGACTTGATTCACGGAGATTCCGAAATTCTCAAATCAATCGCTTCAAACGTAAAAGAATGGGCTGGAAATTGGGACGCTCTTTGGAGTAACATAATACTTAGAGCCAAAATCAAAGAAGAAATTGTGAAAATCTCAGACAAATTAAATAACCCCAATCTCTTAGAGGCCGACTTTGTAATTCTTGCAAACGATGAATTTCACAGATGCTCTGATTACGTGCTCTCAAAACACGGAAAACTTGATAGTGACAAAATATTTCAAAGATGGTCAGATTGGCTTACTGAAGAAATCAAAAAAAGCAAATGGAAGAAAAAAATCTTATCCTAACAGATTTTTAACATTAGTTTTTTTCAAAATAAAAACTTAATTTCAAATAGGTCTTAAAATATTTTCACTTTAGATCTTTGCACATCGCTAAGGCATAAAAAACTTATACTGACTTAAAAAAGGGCTTTTACAATGAACCAAGATGAATACACAAAAGAGATAGCCGCCAAATACAAAAAGAGAATTGCCTCTCTTATATCAAACAGCCCTGAAGACAATGCAGAAAACATAATCTCAGCAGATTACAAAGAATTTAAAAAAGAGATGGAAAAACCAAAGCTATCATTTTATGAAAAACTTTGCAGTCTGTCTGAAAATCTTTTAAAAGTAGCTCCTGACAAAAAAACAAGAAATCAACTTGAATACGATATAGAAACATGTCACCTAAACATTACACCCGAAGGTGCCACAAGTTTTTCAGTATTCTTCCCACTTGTAGGTATGCTTTTTGCAATATTCACAATTGCCCTAGTCGGTTTTCTAAATGAAAATTATGATTTTTTCATGATATTTTTCTTTTTAGCATTAGGGATGTTTGCAATGATCCCCTTGCAAAAAATCCCTTCAATCCTTGCAACAAGATGGAGAATGAAATCCTCAAACCAAATGGTTCTTTCAATATTTTATATTGTAACCTACATGAGACACACCTCAAATCTTGAGCTTGCAATAAGATTTGCAGCAAACCATCTAATCCCGCCATTATCAATAGATTTCAAAAAAATCCTTTGGGACGTAGAATCCGGGAAATTCAGAACCCTAAAAGATTCACTAAACAACTATTTAATGCGATGGAAAGGATATAATGATGAATTCATAGAGGTTTTTAGAATAATTGAAAGTTCCCTTTACGAAGGCTCAGAAACAAGAAGAATAGAAATCCTAAACAGGGCCTTATCATTCATACTCGATGAAACATATGAAAAAATGCTTCACTTTGCCCAAGACCTTAAAGGTCCAATTGACTCCTTAAACATGATTGGAATAGTGCTTCCTATATTAAGTCTCATCATGCTTCCCTTAGTAGCAGGCCTTATGGAAGGGGTAAAATGGTATCACATACTTTTAGTATATGATGTGCTATTGCCCTTTGCAGTATTTTATATGGCTGTTCAAATTCTTTCAACAAGACCGACAGGCTATGGTGGAGGCGGGATAGAAGAAGAGCTGTTAATCTCAGCACCTCCAAAAAAGCAGATAGACATCGCTGGAATAAAGTTCTCAATTTCCCCAATGGTCGCTGCCATAAGTGTTTTCTTGGTTCTTTTCTTAATAGGTTTAAGCCCGCTCATAATGCACGCAATGGATCCAACATTTGATATTGAAATAATCCCTTCAGTAATGAACTTTTTAGGATATACCTTAAATCAGCAAACTGAGCAATACATAGGTCCCTTTGGCATAGGTGCAGTAATACTATCTCTTTTCATATCACTAGCATTTGGACTCTCAATTGCAATCTACTTTAACATAAAATACTCAGCAATCAACAAGCAAAGAGAAGAAGCAGCACTTCTAGAAAAACAATTTAGCTCAGCATTATTTCAATTAGGAAATAGGCTTGCAGATGGAATCCCTGCAGAACTAGCAATAGAAAATGTAGCAACAATTGGTGGCGATAACCTAATCGGAAGATTTTTCAGAATAATAGCTGACAACATAAAAAGGCTTGGAATGGGGATAAACGAAGCTATCTTTGATAGGAAACACGGTGCTATTATGTATTACCCTTCAAACATGATAGAAAGCTCAATGAAAGTATTATCCCAAAGCGTGACCAAAGGACCACTAATCGCATCAATTGCAATGCTTAACGTTTCAGAATACCTAAAACAAATCCATAGAGTCAACGAAAGACTTAGGGATCTATTATCCGATATCATAACAAGCATAAAATCCCAAATGAACTTTTTGACACCTGTAATCGGCGGAGTAGTCGTAGGTATTACCGGGCTTTTATCAAACATAATCAACCTAGTAAATGAAAAAAGCAACGCAATAAACTCTGCAGGGCTTGGAGGCGAAAGTGTTCCAGGTGCTGCAGGACAGTTCCAAAGTATATTCAGTATTGGCATTCCAACATATTTCTTCCAAATAGTAGTAGGTATTTATGTAGTAGAAGTCATAATCATCATGTCTTACCTTGCATCAACCATAGAAAAAGGTGAGGATTCAGTATATAGAAAATACACCCTAGGAAAAAGCCTATCCCGAGGAATAATTCTTTATTTCTTAGTTTCAACAGTAGTCTCAATAATGTTTAGCCTGATAACAGTAGGGATAAGTCAGTTTATGGCTTAATTATATGAATCTGTAATTCCCATACTTTGGTTAATTTTTAAAGCTGAAAGTTTGACTAGACTGATTAACATAACGTTTAACCTCGACTATCCCTGAGATACTTGGGGAATTTACGCCGAGATTTTTCATTTGAATAGTAGTACAGTTGAGTTTTTAAATGGCAACCTCTAAGATACTCTAAAACGCAAAATTTCAAAAATTAAAAAGGCAAAGCACGAAAGATTATGATAATTTTTTTATTAAATCTAATAAACCTTAAAGCCATCTCATACTGTTTCATTTCCTTGTCATAATCTCAATAACATCCCCATTTGAAAGCACAAAATCTCTTCCAACAGGCATCTTCTTTTTCACATCAATCGCCTTTACAAAATTATCTCCAATATCACTATGAACCTTATATGCAAAATCTAAAGCTGTAGAGCCGGGTTTCATTAAAAAGCAATCCGGAAGCACATTTCCGTATTGATCCTCAAGTTTACTAACTCCCCCTGGAAAAACATAAACATATCTTAAAACATCAAAAACGCAAGTATTTAATATCTCTTGAACCCCTGTAGAGCCAAGCCTTTTCAAAACAGAATTTCTAATAAACTCTAAAGCCCTCTTTTGTTTTTCATCAAGACTATCCTCTTTTAAAATCCTGAAATCTGATTCTCCGGGAATATACTCAATAAGCCCTTTTTTCCCTGCCTCTCTTAAAGCAAGTTCAGCCTCACTTGAGCATGGAATGATCTTATAATCCGAAAACTCTTTTCTAAGCCTCTCAATATTCTCCATTGCACAAGGTGTATCTGCCTTATTTGCAGCAATTACCATCGGCTTAGTTCTCCTTCTAATTTCTTTAACAAATCTGCTAAGATCCTCATCACTCCAAGAAGTAATAGCCTTCTCTTTCAAAGACAAAGAATTAGCAATATCTTTAATCATATCCTCATCAGCACCAAGCCCAGTAAACTGTTTTGCAATGGCCTTAGAAATCTCCTCATGTTCCTGCATAACCTGCCTTGAAAACCTACTCCAAACCTTCTTAAAAATCCCTAAAAACCACATATCAATCTCTGTATCCAAAAATCGAATATCATTTGCAGGGTCATAAGAATTAATTTCTACACTCTCTCCTTTCTCATTAGTGCTTCCTGAAGCATCAATAATATGAACTAAAGCATCCGCTTGCCTTAAATCATCCAAGAATTGATTACCCATTCCCTTACCTTCAAAAGCTCCGGGAACAAGACCAGCAACATCAATCATATCAATCGGAACAAACCTGTTATGATTAATACAATATCCATGTTTAGGCATGCATTGCACATTAAAAAACTCATCAACACATTTAACCTTGACAAAGCCTACCCCATGATTGGGCTTAATTGTTGCAAACGGAAAATTCGCAATATAAACATCCGCTAAAGTCGAAGCCTTAAAAAAAGTCGATTTCCCAACATTTGGTTTTCCTACAATGCCTATTAACATATTACCAAAGCATTTTTTCTAATAATATTTATCTCTTTCTATTTGCAAGTATCCCTAACTTTGCGCACAACAAAAACATTATTTCATACTTGTCTTAATCTATTCCTTTTGAAGTTATATGTTTTTTGAAGGTGTATAAATTTCCTTACTTTACATTTCTTACCTCAACATCTCTTCATTTACCCTATCTTTCTTTTCTCAACATCTCTTAACTCAACTTATATTTCTTTCCTCAACACCTTTTCATTTACCCTACCTTTCTCTTCTCAACATATATTTTCCTCATTTTTTTATCTAATATGCTCTACTCGACAAACTGGTTATGCTCACATTAAAACAAAATATTCAAGAACAATATCCAAAAGAACAAATGAAACTAAACAAAATAGAAAAAACACTCTTTTAGTGCACTTTTTTATTAGATTTTAAACAGTATCTCCGATAGAAAAATGACTCCTCCCAAGTACTCGAAAAAAAGCAC
>Ga0334890_1005630_pt1 | contig 10477 bp, 9 predicted proteins | sample GraSluR1_MG_3_FD_207220 | JGI IMG/M metagenome (GOLD analysis project Ga0334890, IMG submission 207220) | Sludge microbial communities from methane-producing bioreactor in Wageningen University, Netherlands - Granular Sludge_31_08-R1 | ecosystem: Engineered > Bioreactor > Anaerobic > Unclassified... | reverse complement strand
GAAACAATCCCCACGCCGCCTTTAATAGCAATATTTGCCGGGATCACACCAGCGTAAGATTCCCCTGGCGTCATCACCCCGGGAGAATTCGGTCCAATCAGCACCACATCCTGACGATCCAAATAGTGCCTTACCTGGAGCATATCATGAACAGGAATCCCTTCCGTAACGCAAACGATAAGCTTCACCCCGGCATCAATCGCTTCAAAAATAGCATCCTGTGCAAAATGAGAGGGCACAAAGATCACGCTGACATCTGCCCCCGTGGCCGCAACAGCCATCCTCACCGAAGCAAACACGGGCACTTTGCCATCCATCACCCATTCGCCGCCTCTGCCGGGTGTCACCCCGGCAACAACCCGGGTACCTGCATCGAGCATCTGCCATGTTTGCACCCCCGCCTGAAAACCGGTAATCCCCTGAACAACAATTCGGCTTTCTTCGTTAAGCAAGATCCCCATTCCACCCTCCAGTGCTGTATGCGATCGTTTTTTGGACAGCACCCATCAAGGTGTCCGCCAGAACAAGATGTGCATCTTCCAGTTTTTTCCTCGCTTCGCCCGCCTTCATCCCTTCCATCCGTACGACAATCGGCACGCGCAGCTTTCTTTCCTGCAAAGCGATCAAAATACCTTCTGCCACATCATCACAACTTGTCAGGCCGCCAAAAATATTAACAAGAATAGCCTTTACGTCATCATCTGACAGCAGGAGACGAAAACCGGCGGCCACCTTCTCCGGCGCAGCGCCGCCGCCAACATCCAAAAAATTGGCTGGTTGACCGCCAAATTGGTCAATCATATCCATGACCGCCATCATCAGCCCTGCCCCATTGACCATACAGCCAATCTCCCCTTTCAACTTAACATAGTCCAGGCCATGTTTTCGTGCTTCCACCTCAGGCCGAGGCGCAAGACCAAGATCCCAATATTCCGAAAATTCAGGATGACGAAAACTGGCATTATCATCAACGATCATTAACGCATCCAGGGCAAGCAGCCGGCCATCATCCGTCACCACCAGCGGCTTGATCTCAATCAAGGTAGCGTCCATGCGAAAAAATGCGTGCCAAAGTCCATGAACAATCTTTATAAACTGTTTCTGGAATTTTTCTGGCAAGCCAATATTGGCAGCAATATCACGAATTTGATAATCCTTGATCCCGAGGAGTGGATTGATAGGAAGAGTCAACAGCGCTTCCATCTCATCGCCATTGGAATTATTTTTCAAACTGGAAGCGAGCAAAACAGGCGCGCGCATCTTGCGATCAATACAAACCGCCACATACCACGCATCCGCAATCTGCACAGCCTCGTCCACCAGCACACGCCGTACCGGATAGCCCCTGATTTCCATATCAAGCAACTGGGTAACAAACTGCTGCGCCTTGCGTGAATTTTTGGCAAGCAAAATCCCCCCTGCTTTGCCGCGCCCGCTTGTCAAAACCTGTGATTTAACAACTACTTTTCCGCCAAGCTCATCTGCGATTTGCCTTGCTTCACTTGCAGTTGATGTAACTCTCCCCCGCGGAATGGGTATTCCGTATTTAGCAAGTATCAGCTTCGATTGATACTCGTAAAGCCTCATTCTAACTCCTGATGAAATTTCAGATCAGCACAAAGATTATAACACGCGGCCTGTTCCCAGTCGGTAAAAAAGATATGAAAACGGCTTCCCTCCCCAAACGACAGCCGCAATCGTCAATATCAACAAACAGGCCGGCGTTCATCGCCGGCCTGTTTAAACCATCCAAAAACAAATCTCACTATCCGCCCAAAAACTCATCCAGAGCAGCCTTGCTGATGCGGTATGCAGCCCCAATTTTGCGCGCTTTCAAATCACCAGCAGCAATCGCAGCAATCACATCTTCCTCAGAAACCCGCATGACTGCTGCCGCCTCTGCCGGGGTCATGACTGCGCCGGCTGTCGGGGTTGTTGAGGCAGCGCCACTACTGGCCTCGGATGATTTATTCATCCCGGACATGGACTGCTGCAATGCGTTGCCAATCCCCATTCCTGCGCCAATGCCGGCTGTCAGCCCAGCACCGCCGCTCGGATTCTGGGCAGCGTCCCGCATCGCATCTGCCGCCTGCAGCTGGGTATACGTCTGCATATCCAGCATACCCATCGCCCGCAGTTCTTCCGCCGACTTATCGGAAGGCTTCAGATTGCCAATATAGAATGATTTCAAAGTCAACCCAATCGCCGCAAAATCATCCTGCAATTTGGCGCGCACACCAGCGCCCAACTCTTCAGTCAATCCAATCAGTTCAACCACGCTCTTGTTTGCCGCAGTCTCACCCAGCAAGTCCTGCAGCTTTGAGAGGATCATCGTACGCAGCCGGGTCTCGATGTCGGACATCCGATAAACACCGGTTGCCCCAACAAGCTGGGCTACGAACTGAATCGGATCTGCCACCTGAAAACTGTACGTGCCAAAACCTTGCAGCAAAGCCACACCCAGCCCCATCCCTGGATTGCGGACAATGATCGGCTGCGGGGTACCCCACTTGCGATCAGCAAATTCCTTCACAGACACATAATACACTTCAGCGGTGAACGGCGTGCGATCTCCGAATGCCTTGCCAACGAAATTAACCAACAAAGGAATATTCGCCGTAGCAATCGTGTGCCGGCCGGGGCCAAACACATCCAGCGCCTTCCCATCACGGAAAAACACCGCCCGCTGAGATTCCCGGACGATCACCTGAGAACCGATGCGCAAATCTGCCACACCCTGTTCAGGAAACCGGTGAACGATCTCATCTTTCATCTCGCTGGCGTATTCAACAACATCAAAAATTCTTGCCATTTTTTTCACTCCCGTTCAATAATTATCTAAACGATCCAGCAATTTTGCTGCCGAGGATCTCCCCTCATGCCCCGACAATCTCGTTGCCGTCTTCTTCACCCGCCGCCGACAACACAACTTCTGACCGGCGGTTGAAGGCTTCCACACAATCGGTTGCCACACTGGTCAAATGCCGAATGGAAGCAGGCAGCCCGTCAGTGCCCAGCGAAGCCTCAACATTGCCAACACTGCGCTTAACTTCGTCCACCATTTCCAGCAAACCAAGATCATATCGATAAAGCTCTGCCAGTTCTTCTTCATTTACCTTGACAGCATCAAAGAAGGCCGCGTAACCATAAGCAGCATTCCGGACCCGATCAATGAACTGACGCAATTTAATTGCTGCGCCCTCCAGATCATCCACATACTCAATTGCACCTTCACTGATCACCTGACGCTGCAAAGCTGAAATCGCTTTCCATTGCTCTTCAAAGCGATCCGCGATCAAATCGCGCAGCAGCTTATCCGATGCGCGGCGATTCGATCGCTCGATATACCCTTTAAATCCGGGTATCTTGCCCAACAATTTTTTGAATATGTCCTGTTCCGAAGTCACTCGGTCAAACAAGTCGTTCATCACGCCTCCTTAAGGGATCACTTAATCCATTCGTCAAATTCACGCTTTATTGATTTGTTATCATAATTATAGCTTGTTTTAAGCAGGAAACAACTAAAGCAGGCCATCAGTTCTCCTTCGCGTTAACATAAATTTTACGCTGGCTGTAAGGTGTTTGTAATGCCGAAGCCCTTGAAATCTCCGGTAGATTGCCTATAATAAGGATAGTTCAATAAAGAACTTCAAAATTTCACTACATTCTAAAAGGAGGTTACCCATGTTATTTGCACCCAAAGAAAAAGGTCAAGGTTTGGTAGAATATGCTTTGATCCTCGTCCTGGTAGCAGTTGTTGTCATCGTGATCCTTGCTCTGCTTGGACCGGCCATTGGCAAGATCTTCTCCAACGTCGTTATGGCTGTCTAGTTTCAATCGTAAATCAAAAACTCGGAAATCCAAATTTTATTAGCTTCACTTTTTATTTGAAAGGAAAAATCACATGTTATTCGCTCCGAAAGAAAAAGGTCAAGGTTTGGTAGAATATGCTTTGATCCTCGTGTTGGTTGCCGTCGTCGTCATCGTTATCCTGGCTCTGCTTGGGCCGGCCATCGGCAAGATCTTCTCCAACGTGGTCATGGCAGTCTAATTTCCAGCTAAATTTTCATGCAAACAGCTCTGCAAAAACTGCAGGGCTGTTTCTTTTTCAACTCATATCCTCCCGAAATATGCAATTCACCGCCCGCTGGCCTGTTTATTGCAACAATAAATGAGAATACTCTTAATTCACCTTACTATTTTATTAAGTGCAATCTGCCCCATAGATTTCATTTTGCCGTATAATAAAATAGAATACATGGAAAAGAATTTCCATTAATACGGATAGTTCAAAAGGAACTGGAGGAGGCCCACATGGCAAAAGGTGGTCGTAAAAAAAGCGGACGGTTATTCATCGTTCTCGCGCTTGTCCTGATTTTGATTCTTGCTGTCGTCGCATTCTTGATGAGAGATCGTATCTTGTCACCAGCACCCCAGACAGCGAATGGAGAACCCGTTCTCGTACAGCAGCCAGAGGAAACCGTTGACATCGTTGTGTTAACACAACCGGTTACCAGAGGGGATGCAATCTCTGATGATATGCTGGAAATGATCCCCTACCCCAAGGAAGATATGCGCGAAGGCCTCTTCATCACCAGCCGCCAGGACGTCGCCGGCAAATTTGCCAAAACAGATCTGGTCAATGGTATGCCCTTAACCATGAATTCCCTCACCGAAATCCCATTGGGATCTTACGCCTCGGCCCAAATCCCTGCCGGAATGGTTGCCATTTCCATGCCGATCAGCAAACTCACCTCGGTGTCCTATGGCCTCCAGCCTGGTGATCACGTTAACATCATCGCATCTTTTAATCTCGTTGACCTGGATGCCGACTATCAGAGCATTCTGCCAAACCTCAACACCGTGGTCAATGCCCCTGGCGCAGTTTCTCGTACCGCTACTGGTGAAACCGATGAAACTACCATTACGACCAACACCATCACCGTCGATATTGCCGGTGCAGGTTCACCTGTAGGCCGCATTGAAATTGACCCCGCACTTGGCGAGACCGGCCCATTGTATGTGATCCCTTCTGAAGCACAACGCCCCAGACTGGTAACCCAATCCATCGTTCAGGACGCAATTGTCCTGTGGGTAGGAGACTTCCCGTTGGACGGCAACATTTTCAGCGACGCACCCGTTGTTGTAACAGATGAAGCTGCTGAAGATCCTGCTGCTGTCGCCCCGGTGGATACAAACGTACCGGCCAATATTACCCTGATTGTGCTGCCGCAGGATGCCGTCGCCTTGAACTACCTGATGCTGTCCAAAGCAGAACTAAGCCTTGCGCTGCGCAGCACGGGAGATGAACAGCAAGCGGATACCCAGGCAGTTACATTACAGTTCATCATGGACCAATACAATATCCCCTATCCCACCAAACTGCCCTATGGAATGGAAAAACCCGCCGATGATTTTGGCTTTGACACCATGGAAAGGCAAAATGCGCCTGTTCCTGCACCGGCTCCAGTACAATAATAAACGTTGCAACTGAACTTTGACACACTGAAAGCAAATAAAAAATAAGCTGCAAAACAGATAGGATATTTTGGAGTATTTATGCCGCCTCGTCAAACCATACGAGTATTAATTGTTGACGATATTGATGAAACAAGAGAAAATATTCGACGTCTTCTTCAATTTGACTCGAACATTGAAATCGCTGGAATTGCCAAAGATGGGAAAGAAGCGCTTTCTGTAGCAAGCAAAATCGATCCCGATGTCATCATCATGGACATCAACATGCCAGACATGGACGGGATCACCGCCACAGAAGCCATCCGCCAAAAAAACCCTTTTTCGCAAGTCGTTATCCTGTCTGTTCAAGGCGACCAGAATTATATGCGCCGCGCGATGATGGCCGGGGCCAGAGACTACCTTACCAAGCCTCCATCCATTGATGAGTTAACCTCTGCCATCAACCGCGCAGGCAAAATGTCCCATGAAGCCCGGGAGAAAGCATCTGCCGCATTCTCTGTGGCGGCAGATGGTTCCGGCACAGCCGTGGGCGGTGTACCGGTTGCGCAATCCAACATCATCGTCATCTACAGCGGCAAAGGCGGCTGCGGATGCACCACCCTCGCAACCAACCTGGCACTTGCCCTAACTCTGGGACGAAAATCGCCAAACGAAAAAATCCTTCTCGTTGACGGCAGTATGCAATATGGCGATGTTGCCGTCTTTCTCAACGAACAGGTACGGAATTCAATTACCGAATTAGCTTCAAGAGTAGACGACCTTGACATTGAAGTCATTGAAGATGTCATCACAAAGCACAGCATCTCAGACTTGCATATCCTGGCTGCCCCCCCACGGCCCGAACTGGCAGACAGTGTCACCGCTGAACAATTCGGAAAATTGCTGCAATATCTACGAAAAATCTACAAATACATCGTGGTGGACACCTCATCCTACCTCACCGGGGCAGTCATGGCAGCACTGGATGAGGCTGATCTCATCCTCCTGCTTACCTCGCAAAGCATCCCGTCCATCAAAAACGCAAACTACTTCTTCAACCTGTCAGATGCATCCGGAATTCCCCGAAACCGCATTATGTTTATTTTGAATAAATACGACAAGAAAATTGCGATATCGCCAGAAAGAATTGGGGAAAGCCTGCGTCAAGAAATTGCAGCAGTCATTCCGTATGATGATAAAGTCGTAGATAATGCCATCAACCAGGGCAAACCTTTCATTCTGGAAAACAGAACATTGCCAGTCAGCAAAAGTATCATCGAAATCGCAGAAAAAATACCAGAAAAGATTCTGGCAAATAGTCAGAAAGACGAAGCGTAAATTTCGTAAGGAGTTGGTATAACGAATGTCCATATTAAAACGGCTTCAAGGCGATCAAGAACATACTGCAGAGGATGGCGCCAAACGCGGCGGCTCTGCCGGGCTGCAATCACGAAGAGTGTCTGCACCGGCTACATCCTCAGCACAAACGACCTACCAGGATCTCAAGACGCGTGTACAAAACAAATTGCTCGCTGGCCTTGACCCCACCCTTGACATCAGCCAGACAGCCGAAGTACGCAAAACCATCCAGGAATTATTCGAACAAATCCTGAGCGAAGAGAACATCGTTCTTTCCCGTCCCGAGCGCGCTCGCCTGTTTGAACAAATCACCGCCGAAATCCTGGGCTTTGGCCCAATCCAGGCTCTATTGGAAATGGATGACATCACAGAAGTCATGGTCAATGGCCCTAAAAACATCTTTGTGGAACGCAAAGGACGTATCGTGCGCGCTCCCATCACTTTCGAAGATGATGACCATGTGATGCGCGTGATTGAACGCATTGTCGCCCCGCTCGGCCGGCGCATCGATGAATCCAGCCCTTACGTAGATGCCCGTCTCCCCGATGGCTCTCGTGTTAACGCTGTCATCCCGCCCATTTCACTGATCGGCCCCACCCTCACGATCCGTAAATTTTCCAAGGACCCCATCACCGTTGAACAGTTGATCGACTTTGGTTCGATCACCACTGAAGCAGTCAATTTTCTGAAAGCCTGCGTATCAGCGAGACTCAATATCGTCATCTCCGGCGGTACTGGCTCCGGTAAAACCACATTGCTCAATGTGCTTTCTACATTTATCCCAGGCGATGAACGCATTATCACCGTCGAAAACGCGGCTGAACTTCAACTCCGTCAGGAACATGTAGTCACCCTCGAATCCCGGCCGCCTAATATTGAAGGCCGCGGCGAAGTTACCATTCGCCAGCTTGTGATTAATACCCTTCGTATGCGCCCCGACCGGATCATCGTCGGTGAGATTCGCGATGAAGCCGCCCTCGACATGTTGCAGGCGATGAACACCGGTCACGATGGCTCCATGACCACTGCTCACTCCAACAGCCCGCGCGACACGGCTGCCCGTATCGAAACCATGGTGATGATGGCGGGTATGGAACTGCCGGTACGCGCCATCCGCGAACAGATTTCTTCTGCCGTCGATGTGGTCGTCCATCAAGAACGCTTCCGTGATGGCACCCGTAAAGTGACCAACATCACCGAAGTTGCCGGTATGGAAGGTGATGTCATTACCATGACCGATATTTTCGTATTTGAACAAACCGGCTTTGAAAACGATCGCGTGGTAGGACGCTTGCGCCCCACTGGCATGCGTCCGCGCTTCATGCACAAGTTTGCCGCAGCAGGCATTAACCTGCCGCCCACTGTTTTTGGCGTCGGCAGCCGCAGGTTATAGTAAAATGGATATGACAGAGGGCAACAAAATTAGCATTGCATCAACGCTTTGCCAGGAAAGTTTATGAATATAAGCCCAATTCTCATTCTTTCAGTAGGCGGTGTTCTGGCCGTTATCATGCTGATTATCGGCATTGTTTCAACGATTTCATCAGACAAATCAGCAGTTGAAGAACGCCTCGGTCAATACATTGACCAGGAAACCCAAGAAGAAATGGAGCGCATCAAGCGCACCCCCCTTACAGACTGGGTCAATGCCAAAGTAGAAACCTCGGAACGCGGCGAACGCATTGCAAAATCGCTGGCCCGTGCTGACATTAAAATGAAACCCGGTGAATACATCGGCCTTATCGTCATTGCCTCAATCGCCACGGCCTTTATCGCTTTCTTCTTGGGCGGCGGCAGCGGGCTTCCTGCCATTTTGTTCGCTCTGCTGGGCGCCATGCTCGGTGGTTTTCTGCCTGGTATGTATGTAAAACGGCAGCAAACGCAGCGCTTACAAAAATTTGACAATCAATTAGGCGATATGCTCAACTTGATGGTCAACGGCCTGCGGGCAGGTTTCTCCACCATGCAAGCCATGGAAGCGGTCAGCAAAGAACTCCCTCCCCCCATCTGTGATGAATTTCACCGTGTTGTGCAGGAAATGCAGCTTGGCGTTCCCATGGAAAGAGCATTAGATAACCTGCTCCGCCGCATCCCCAGTGAAGACCTCGACCTCGTCATCACTGCCATCAACGTGCAGCGCGAAGTTGGCGGTAACCTCGCAGAAATTCTGGATACAATCTCTTTCACCATCCGCGAGCGGGTCCGTATTAAAGGCGAGATTCGCGTATTAACCACCCAGGCCAGCTATTCAGGAAAAATGCTGTCCTTCATGCCCCTGGGCGTTATGGCAATCCTTTACCTGCTCAACCGCGAATACATGATGGAATTCTTTCTGCACGGCGTCTGCGGGTACATCCCTCTCGGCATCGCAGCCATGTTAATTGGCGCCGGCTCTTTCGTCATGGGCAAGTTGGCTGATGTGGACATCTAAAATCGGAGGTACACTATGGGAAATGTGATCCCCATTATTGTTGTTGCAGTTTTGGTGCTGGGCGGTGCCATTGCTCTTATCGTAATTGGCCTGCGTAATCCCTCCGCTGGCGGTGGTGACCGCGCCCTGCAGGAGCGCCTGGAAGAATTCAACCAGGAAGGAGAAGAGATCGATCTCGAAAAACTCGAGATGTCTCAACCTTTCACGGAACGGGTCATCTATCCCCTTGCGCGCTCATTGGGTGAGCTTGCCATCCGCTTCACACCGCAAAATGCACGCACCTCCATTGCCAAACGCCTGGAATTGGCAGGAAATCCAGGAAAACTTGACCCCACCTTATTCCTTTCGCTGCAATTTATCCTGATGGCTATGTTCGGCATCGGCATTTTTGCCGTCGCTAACCTCGGCGCCAATGGCTGGCCGATTGGCCGCACCATCCTGTTTGCTTTGGTTTTTGGTATCCTGGGGTTTTTCTTCCCCTCCCTGTGGTTGAAGTCAAAAATCGACCGCCGCCAACTGGATATCCGCCGCGCCATGCCAGACGCCCTCGACCTCCTCACAATTTGTGTAGAAGCCGGCCTCGGCTTTGACGCCGCAATGGCAAAAGTCGCCGAAAAATGGGAAACCGAACTCTCCCTCGCCTTTGCCCGCGTTATCCGCGAAATCCAGCTGGGCAAAGTCCGCCGCGAAGCCCTGCGCGACATGGCCGACCGGGTTGGGGTAGGCGACCTGTCCAGTTTCGTTGCTGCCGTGATCCAAAGCGAACAACTCGGTGTCAGCCTTGCAAAAGTTCTCCGCATCCAGTCTGATCAGATGCGCATCAAACGCCGTCAGCTCGCCGAAGAAGAAGCCCACAAGGCCCCGCTCAAAATGCTCCTCCCGATGACCTTACTCATCTTCCCTTCCCTCATCATCGTTCTCATGGCCCCGGCCGGCTTCCAAATGCTGGGATCCGGGATTGGCGACATGTTCGGATTCAGCCCAAACAGTATCCCCGGGTGGAAATAAAGACGACCAATCGATCAACTTAAAAAAAGCATTGCGCCATCCTGTTTGGGTTAACCAGCCAGTCAAACTCCTCTACGATGGATTTTGGATTACTTTGGATTGGCTCTATCCCCCATATTGTGCCGGATGCGGAAACCCTGGGGCACTGTGGTGCCCTGACTGTCAAAAGGCTTCACACCCCATCCCCCTTAATACAATTTGTTCCTCCTGCGGACAAATCCT
>Ga0334890_1005624_pt1 | contig 10489 bp, 10 predicted proteins | sample GraSluR1_MG_3_FD_207220 | JGI IMG/M metagenome (GOLD analysis project Ga0334890, IMG submission 207220) | Sludge microbial communities from methane-producing bioreactor in Wageningen University, Netherlands - Granular Sludge_31_08-R1 | ecosystem: Engineered > Bioreactor > Anaerobic >... | reverse complement strand
CTCTTCCTTGGAAAATTCATATTGTCTTCTTACTAAACTCTTATATTATAGAACCTATTATTTAAAACTTTCTTTTTTTATACAAGATTTCAGTATTTTTGTAAATTTCTTGAAAAATTCTAGCAAACATACATAAACACCAAAAAAACATTGACAGTATCTGAAATAGATTTAATATGTATTCCGTAAATCATCTCGCTTTGTGAACTAATACACCTAATCTAGCATCTGTCTACTAAATTCTGTTATGGCAAACATAGCGCAAAACATCAAAAGATTTAAATGCATAATATTATGTACTTAGGGGTATAATGATGACTGAAAACAAAATTGTCAGTATGTTCATAAAAAATAAGGAACCCAAAACCATTAGAAAAATCTCTAAAAACATTTCTTCAAACTATAAAATAACCCACACTGCAACAACAAGGCTTATAAAAAAGAATATTCTCAATTCAAAAACGATAGGCAAAAGTACTCTTTGCGAGCTAAATCCTAAATACTTTGGCGTTGAAATCTACCAGGCAGAAAGCCAAAGAAAATGTGAAATTTTGCGCAAAAAGGACATAAATCTATTATATCAAGAAATCATCAAAAATGCAAACTCACATCTTTTCATCCTTTTAATTTTTGGGTCATATGCAAGTGGAAAAAATACAAAATCCTCTGATATTGATTTGCTTTTTATTTCTAATAACAATCAATTCGAACAAAGAATCTCACAAACCCTTGCACTTTTGCCTATTAAAATTCATGCATTATTTTTTAACGAATCCGAGTTCAAATTAATGAAAGACTCTAAAGAGAATAATGTGATCAAAGAGGCACTTTCAAATCACATAATACTTCATAATATTGAAAGCTTTTACATGATAAAAAATGCTTAGTGATAAAAGAATAAAAGATGCTGAAAGGAATGTAGGCGCATATTTAAAAGAGGGCTTATTAAATAAAAATACAAGCCAAACTGCAAAAGAGATGTATGTAAAAAATAGTGATTTGTCCTTACAAACCTCACATAGACTATTGTCTTTAGAAACAGATGATTATAGACCATATTCGTGGGTAATTGTGTCTGCTTACTATTCAATGTATTATATTGCCAATGCGGTATTATTAACTTTAGGCTATAAAGTTGGAGATAAAATAAGTCGCAAGATAACTGCAGATGCGCTTATTGTTTTTGCAAGGAATAAACTTACAAGAGAGCTTTTATAGGAATTTGAGGATACAAAGGAAGATGCTTTAGAATTCATGGCTTCAAAAACCGATTCGCTATTGGAGTTTTTAGATTTTGAAAGGGAAAAAAGATCTCGATTTCAATATCAAATGGATGAATCAATAAAAAAGTCAAAAGCAGTAACCTCAATATCTAGAGCAAAATAGTTCGTTTTCGAGCTAAAAAAAATTACTTTAGAGAAAAATTCGGAATCAATTCCGAAAAATATAAATATCTTAAATGCATATCCCCTAAAAATGGATACAAAAACAATACTTTCAATAATCTCGCAAAATATAGAGCTTGCCAAAAAAGGCAAATACAAAAAAAGACTAGTCATTTCAAAAGCTAAAGAATTACTTGATACAAAGCATATACTCTCACTTGTAGGAGTAAGACGCTGTGGCAAGTCAACCATACTTAAAGAGCTTGTAAGAATAGCCTTAAAAAAAACCAAACCCACAAATATCCTATACCTGAATTTAGAAAACCCTTTCTTTAACCAATACAAAGGGGATGTATTGAATCTTGAGCGAATCTACCAAATCTTTTTAGATAATTGCGATAAAAAACAAAGGATATATGCCTTTTTTGATGAAATCCAATTCTTTAGCGATTGGCAGGTCTTTATAAAACACCTATATGAAAAAAACGAGGCTAAGATTGTGATTACAGGATCAAATTCCAGGCTTTTATCATCAGAACTTGCAACATTACTTTCAGGAAGGGCAATCCCGCTTTATGTATATCCTTTCTCAATAGAAGAATCCCAAAGCACATTAAAAGAGTATCTTGAAAACGGAGGATTCCCCGAGGTTGTATTAAAATTAGGCGATAAAAACCAACTCTCTGAAATCTATTACAAAAATATATTATATCAAGATGTAATTCCAAGATTTGGCGTTCAAAATATACTTGCAATAGAAAATCTCTCATATTACCTGTTATCCAATTTTGGCAAAGAGATATCGTATAACACATTAAAATCGATATCGCAATTAGATGATAAAACAGCAAAACAATATATTTCTTATCTGCAGGATGCAAACTTGATGTATGAAATACAAAACTACGATTTTTCTTTAAAAAAACTAATCGGGAACAAAAAGAAAATATACTTAGTAGATAACCTATTCGCTAACCTTGGATTTAGAAACTCTCCTGATTATGGAAAGCTTTTTGAAAATTATATTTTTATGGTATTAAAAAGAGCTGGGTTTAATATTTATTTCCATCAAAATGGTGGCGAATGCGACTTTATACTAAAGCAAGGAACAAAAATATCTTACTGTATTCAGGCTTGCTATAAATTAACAGAGCAAAACAAGCACAGGGAAATAGAAGGCTTAATTAGTGCAATGAGAAATTTTAACATTAACTCAGGCTACATAGTTACACCAAATCACTCTGAAGAATTAAATATAGAAGAGCTAAAGATTCATATTATCAAAGAAAAAGAGTTTAGAGAAAAATTCGGAATCAATTCCGAAAAATAATGGACACTTAAACACTGCTGTGTATGTGCACAAATTGCCGAAACATTTATATATGTTGTGCCCTTACATTATTATATGACATATGTTGAAACTATTAAACGTAATAAAAAGGAATATTACTATCTCACAAAAAATGTGAGGCTTAATCAAAACAAATGGAAGAAGATTAGAGTTTTTTTAGGAGACAAAAAGCCTTCACGAAAAGAGATACAGCAATATACTCAAGAAATTGAAGAGAGGTCAAAGCCTTTTTTAAGAGCCTCAAATTATACTTATCTTTCAGAGCAGGATGCAGAAACTTTGCAGGATTTGAAAGAAAGCTACATCGCTTGGCTTAAGCGGATTCCAAAAAGTGTCAAAGAAAAACTCAACGAAGATTTTGTTATAAGATTTACTTACCACTCAAATGCAATTGAAGGAAACAGATTGACTTTAAGGCAAACCGCCCTAATTTTAAAAGATAAAGTAATTCCTTCTGGAGTGAGAGCACAGGATTATAATGAAGCAATAAATGGCAAGGAATGCTTAGATTTCATAAAATCCTACAACGGTGAATTGAATACTAAACTACTTCAAAAAGTAAACGGAATTCTCATGAAAAATACCGGAGTGGTCTATGGGGGGAGAATTCGTTTTTTTGATGTACGGATACAGGGTTCAACTCATATTCCACCTTCTCATATGGAAGTTAAAAAACACATACGCAATTTTCTAAAGTGGTACAGTGCAAATAAAAACAAACTACATCCTTTTGAGTTAGCAACATTGATACATGCAAAGTTAACTTGGATACATCCATTTGAAGATGGAAATGGCAGAACCGCTAGGGCCATTATGAATTTTATCCTGATGAAAAAGGGATTTCCCATGTTTTTTATTCCAATTGAAAAAAGAGAAGAATACTACCAATCATTGGAAATTGCAGATAAAGGACACTATAAGGATTACGTTTCTAAGATGTTGCATTTGATAATAGATCAGATAAGAAGTTATAAGAACTAAAAGTAGCAAATGCCTTTTATAACTTTGTATTATATATTCCTTTTTGTGAGAATAGTCTGCCAAAATGCATACCGTTTCAAAAAGCAAGATTTATAAAACACCAGATAAAATGATTTTTTCTAATTAGGGGTGTATACATGAAAAAGCTAATAATTTTTTTAATGGTGTTTCTGCTGATAGTTAACCTAGGCTACTCATATGAATTAAATTCTGGCGAAGCCAAATCAAAAAAAGATCCATTATTTATTGAGATGCCTGATGTAATCCATCAAGGTCAACCTTACACAATCAAGATTTACATAAACGATCCGATTGTAAAAAAAGAAGCAAAATACCTAGAAATTGGCTCAAGCAATCCCCCTTATTCAACAGGTTCTCCAATCTACTTTGATTCAAGTGGACATTTCAGGCAGACAATACCTTATAATGGTGAAAGTGTAATTGAATTTGGTTTTAGGCCAACTTCAAGTCCGGGTTCTAAATCTACTTTGGGAGTAGGCTTTTACAAAACCAAAAAACCTACTGGGCAAGACTATCCAGAGACTCACACTCCTGAGAGCGAATATTATGGATACAATTGTAATATTGAAACAAATGATTTGTTTTGCAGTGAAGAAATGGGGTGCAGAGTATGTTATCTAACAGTTGGAGCAGTAGTAAGATCGTATGATGTAAGCTATTCAAAGCCATCAATAAAGCTTCCGTCAGGTTTTGATTTTACTGATAATATTAGATTAACTGAAGATGGCCTTCACAGATCTGTTGGATTATCATACGGCTATTCCGGCAAAAAAACAATGACAAATTCTCAAGGATACGATTTTACGGTAACCGACTCTTACTCAATTAGAACGGAGTTTAGAGATGAATCATGGGGATATGAAACGATTAAAGAAAGCGTGGAAAATTTTAATAAAAAAGCAAATTCTGAAGTAAACGATATCTCCGCGCCGGGAGGAATGACAAAAGGCAAGGCATTTGAAAAGATAACTTATAGCCCCTTTAATCCAAATAGTGGGTATGATGATGTAAGTTTAACCTACGAATTATACGCACAATTAGACCCACAAGGAAGTGGCTTACTCACAATGGAATTATCAAGAAGAACAGGGGTTGCAAAGGGCGCAGGAGAGGCTGAAATTCAAAAGATTATAGAAGAAGCTAAAGAGATTGCTTCAAGCTATACCCTTTCAAAAGACAAGATTTTCAAATCAGAGTCAAGCTCACATCATCATAATTACGAAGTGCCATCTAAAGTTGAAAAAGAAGAGAACACAGAAATAAAAATATACGGCAAAATAAAAGACGGTTTAGGAAACCCAATGCCTTATGCAACTGTAATAGCACTTGTAAAAAACAATAAATTTACAGGCGTTACAGATGAAAATGGAGATTACACAATTGATCTTTATGGAATGGAATTTAAGGAAAGCGAAACAAAAATCCCTATAAGATTTTATGTAGATTTTGATTATAATAGGGATGGTAAAAACTTCTTTTCAGTAGTTGGAAAATCTTTGGTGGATCAAGCAAGTAAGATAGTCACTTTTTTCTCAAAAGAATTCTACATTGAGGATTTTTCTGATGTAAAAATAGATGTTGATTTCTCAAAGCCATTCAATCCTCAAGTAATGGGCTGTGAGATGGGTTTAGGAAATCTAAAGCCACTTTCAGTAATATATACCCATTCCCATGAGGTTATAGAAATCTTGGTTTATACACTTAATCTTGATGTTGATTATAAGCTTCCTGTAGATATCTATGTTGGAAATAACCAAGGGAAAACACTATATTCTCCTGCGGATTCAGATATCTTAATTAGTGCGGCAGATGCTGCTATCACATCAAAAAACAGGCCTAAAAATAGAGAGTATCATGAATTTGCTCATCATTTAATGTATGCAGTTTATGGTGCTTGGCCCTATGGAAGGATGAAACCAGGGGTTAAAAATCATGATGGTTTTTTTAATCCTAACTCTGCTGATTCTTACCTTGAGGGTTTTGCAGAATTTATGGCGCTTGTAATCTCTGATTACCTTAAACAACCTAACCCTGAGATTTATGCGTGGGTAGGTAGTATGGAAGAAGATTATAAGCCTTGGGATGCAAGAGGCAAATATGAAGAAATTGCGGTTGCATCGCTTCTTTGGGATATGTATGATACAAATAATGAAGAAGGCGATAGGCTAAGTCTAACCTTTGAAGAGATTTGGGAAGTGCTAAAAGTAAAGAGAGCAGATTTCTATGAATATTATAAGGCCTTCAAAAAAACCTATCCTGAAAAATCTAAAGAGATTGATGACCTTTTTGCAAAGCATGGATTTTTTAACGATACAAGGGTGGGCAACAAGAAACTTGATGAAGGAGAGCCTTGGAAATACATCTCAGGAAATTCTGGCAACTATACATTTTTGGATATGTCTGATAATGTCACTTTAATAAAATATGATAAGAATCTAACAATAGGCCCTGCAACAAACTATGAAAGGCCAAACCGAACCAACATGGCTTTTGCAGAGGATTCATATATCAAGGTAAGTGATAAGAGTGTTGATTTTTATGTTGTAAAAGTTGAACACAAAAATAAGGATTTATCTTATGAATACGAAACAGTTTTGGCAGATGGTAAGATCTATGTAAGCCCACTTCCTTCTGGAAGCGATGCAATGATTACTATTATTCCAAAATCCACCAAGTACTCATCAGCAAAGCCATTTGAAATAACTGCAGAAGAATGGAACGCATTGCAAGCAAAAGGAAGCGACAAAGGCTATATCTCAGAGCATAACTTCAAGTTAAAAGACACAGGAAAAGAGGAAGAATACAAATACGAAAGATATCAAAATACCCCTCCTTCATATGGCTTTCAGGGAGAAACAGGAGAAAACCATAACTATAAACGCTCCTTTGAAATTTCAAGGGATATTAAAGTGGGAGAGCCAAAAACAGGCGGTGGCTTTTTAGTGTTTTTGCTTTTGCTTATTATTTTTGGAGCAGTAATTGGCGGGGTTTATTTTTATGCAAAAAAAGATCTTTCATTAAAAAAAACAATAATGCATAAAAAAAATCAAGCAGTAAATCTTGGAAAAAGTGCTAAAAAAGGTTTTGTAGAAAAAGTGATTCCTTGGATAAAAAAGACAGCTAAACAAATAGCAGAGTTTACTAAAAAAACTTACATTAAAGCAAAACCTGAAGTGATAAGAATTTGGAATTCCTTTTTATCAAACTTTAAAAAATCGGATCAGCCAAATAACACAGAAACAAAGAAGGCAAGTTCTCATAAAGACAAACCAAAAAATGGCAAAAAGGACTAAGAATTTAGGTATTTTATATTTTTTTATTTTATTCATTTAAAATCTATTCTAAAAAAAGTATTCATTAGTAATGAAAAGATTTATATGAATGTGCTCATTGCCAATGAGTATATATCTAAAGAAGCGTTAAGAGATATAGTTTGTAACCTTTGAGCAACTTGAAGAATTAAAAGTTGATGGCAAAAAAATAAGGGTTTTACCATTCTTAAATTGGGTTTTAGAAAATAACTAAAGATTTTCTGAATCTTTAATGAGTGTAGTTTGTTCTTCTTTATTTTCTTTTGAGTTTTCATCAAATTTAAAATCCTTTTCATCAATCCCTGATTCCTTTAGCTTTTGCTTTAGTTCCTCTTGGCTTGATACATCAAAATAATCAAAGAACTTGTTTGTTAATTCCAAAAGGTAACTATTGCCCTTTTTGTTCTTTCTAATAAATCCGTATTCCTCTAACGCTTTTATATGGTCATAGCATTTGTTTCCCCTAATATCAACAACACTGCATTGTAGGACGGGTGCTTTCCAAGCAATAATTGCCATGGTTTCTGTTAAGGATTTTGGGAATTGGGTTTCTGTTATTATTTTTTTTACATAATTAATATATTTTTCTCTTACAGTTAAATGCCAGCTATCTCTTTCGTTGTTTAATACCATTACCTCATTTTGGGAGAAATCACTTCTCAATGATTCAAGTGCTTTTTTTATTAAATCTAAATTTTTCTCTTTAATCATCTTAGAAATAGAACTAATCTCAATAGATTTTCCTATAGAAAAAAGCAAGGCTTCAATTCTATTCTTTAGTTCCTTTTCCGTAATTTGGACTGATTGAGTATTCGTCTCCATTTTTTACCAAGGTATTTTCTTCTACCATCTTATTTAAATGATTTTCCATAAATTTTTCATCAACACCTGCATTTTTTGAAATTTCTTTTAGGCTTTTTTCCCCATATATAATACTTAGGAAGGTAATGTTTTTAAGTAGTGCATCTTGTGTTGCAAAAAGTCTTTTTCCCTGCTCACTTAAAGTTTTGGAAAGCATGTTTAGGTCGTGGTTTTTAATTAACATCTCATTAATAAACGCACTGAAATCTGCTGAATTAAAGCTTATATTGGCAGGCTCAATAAGTTCTATTGTAGAAGGCATATAATCAAAACTAAAATCAATTATATCAAGTGGCTTTGAAAAAAGCATCTTAAGTTCGCAAACATAGGTAAAGAAATTTTCTTTATTGTCTCCATCAAAAAATTCTTTTTCAAAGATTATGTATTTCTTATCTTCTGATTCAATCCCTTCTATGATTTTATTCATAGATTCCAAAAGATACTCTTTAGGCTTTCCTACCATTTGTAATGTAGCGTTGCATTCAATCCAACCATCTTCTTTTTTTTCTGTAACTTTTTTTTTATCAATCATTTTTTTCACGCTTATAGCACATATAGAAAATCACAAACTATAAAAATGATTTGGTTTTCTTTTCAAAGCGTGGGAGTCGCCAAGCTCGGTCAAAGGCGCTGGACTCAAGATCCAGTCTCTTAGTGAGTTCAGGGGTTCAAATCCCCTCTCCCACAAATTCTATAAAAAAAGAAAGTTTTATATACTTCCTCTTCTAAAAGTAAAATATTCAAAAATAATTTTAAAGGTGATATTATTGGAATTTGATAAAAAAACAATAGCAATTTTGATGGTGGTGCTTGTGTTTGTTTCTTTGATGGGAACTTTCTTAGTGCTTTCGAAAGCAAACTCAATGAGATCGGTACCGATAGCTACTGAGAAGAGTGCGCAAGGTGTTGTTTCAATGACTGTTATGTCCCCCGAAACATTAGAGAAAATGAAAAAAGATGATAGTGCAGGAATAGTATCTTTGAATGTAGTAAAAGGTGAATGAAAAAATGCCAGAAGAATTATCAAATAGGGCACTTGCAGTTTTGCTTGTGCTGACAATCGTTGTTTCAATAGGTGGAACTTTAATAAGTTTGAACTCAATGCCAAAAGGAATTGCAGGTTATGTTTCAACTGCACAAGGTACAACTGAACTGACAATTTCTGCTTTGACTGAGATTACGTTAACCGATGATGCTGTTAATTTTGGAACATGCGGTCTTAATAGTAGCCAGACAATTACTTATCAAAGTAATGCATCTGATGGAGAAAGCCAAGAAGATTCTGATAGTACTTGTACAGGAACATTTCCAGATTATATGGTTTTGGAGAATACTGGAAATAAATATGTAAATCTAACTATAAGTTCTAATGTTACTGGAGCAACATTTGTGGATGCATCTTCAGGCGAAGGAAGTTTGTATTTTTCTGCATCTAATAAAGACCCAAGTTCTTGTCTTGACGGGCTTGTAACAACTTTTACAAACTTCACTTTAGCTGCAAACAACTATACGTTATGTAATAATTTTAGTCCAACAAATACCGAAGATGAGTTGTATTTAATGTATCAGGTTACACTTCCTCCAGATACAAGGGATGGTACTAAAACTGCACAGATTACAATTGTAGGGGAGGATTCATTGCAATAGATTTTTATTTTTTTTATTTCTAAAAATTATATCAAATATGAAGGTAATCTAAGATGGTAAAAACTAAAAAGAAAAGTTCGGTTGATAATTCTGATACAAAAAGGCTTGCGGTATTAATTGCTTTGGCGATTGTAATCTCTTTAGCAGGAACGGTTATTACATTAAGCAGTCTTCCCAATGGTATTACTGGTTTTGCAACTGATTCAGAGACTGGCACTGCACAGTTTACAGTCTCAGCGTTAACACAGATTAGTTTGACAGATTCTACCGTTAATTTTGGAACTTGTACTCTAAATGCATCGTCTACAGTTGTATATCATAGCAATAAAACTAATGGGCAGAGTGTTAGTCCGTCTGGCGGTGGAACCTGTTCAGGTACTTTTCCAGATAATATGACCTTAGAGAATACTGGAAATAAATATGTGAATGTAACTGTGAAGTCCAGTCTAAATGCTATGAACTTTACAAATTCATCATCTGGAACGGGTAACTTCTATTTCGTGGGGATAGCTAAAACTGGAGAAACTAGTGCTTGTCCTAGTGCTAATTTGACAACTACATTTACAAACTTTACGCTAGCAGACACAAATTATACACTTTGTCGAAATCTTAGTCCTATAAATACTAATGATGAAATTTTTATTGCTTATAGAATTGATTTGCCTCCTGATACGAGAGAACAGGCATCCAAGAGTACTACCATTACATTCACTGCAGAAGATTGTGCTCAATAGGCTCTAAACCTATTATTTTTATTTTTTTATATTTTATTAATTTCTTTTATTTCCTTGTCTTGTTTTCCATTGATCTATTTATGCTATCTATTTCTTATCAATCTATTTTATCTATTTATATTCTTATTCAAGCAATATTTTTATTATGTTATTCCTATTTCTCTTCTATTCATTAGCATTCCAAAAACACAAAATATT
>Ga0334890_1005622_pt1 | contig 10492 bp, 8 predicted proteins | sample GraSluR1_MG_3_FD_207220 | JGI IMG/M metagenome (GOLD analysis project Ga0334890, IMG submission 207220) | Sludge microbial communities from methane-producing bioreactor in Wageningen University, Netherlands - Granular Sludge_31_08-R1 | ecosystem: Engineered > Bioreactor > Anaerobic > Unclassified... | reverse complement strand
ATAATACTGGTGGAGTGAGAGATAGTCCACCGCGTCGTACGTGTGGTCGAGGACGGTCGCTTCCCAGTCGCCGAAAGTCGGCATGCCGCGATGCGAGCTGCCGCACGCCACCAGTTCAATCGTCGGGTCAACCCACTTCATAGCGGCTGCGGTCGTCGCCGCCAGTTTTCCGTAGTCGTCCGCGTTCTTATGCCCCAACTGCCAGGGCGCGTCCATCTCATTGCCCAGACACCACAGCTTGATGTCGTGCGGATGGCGGCGGCCATTGGCAATGCGCATGTCGCTGTACAGGCTGCCGCCGGGATGGTTGCAGTATTCGACCAGGCTGCGCGCCTCGTTGATGCCGCCCTCGCCCAGGTTCACCGCCATATACACCCCGACTCCGGCCCGCCGCGCCCATTCGCAGAACTCGTCCGTACCCACGGCATTAGTCTCCAGCGTCTTCCAGGCCAGGTCAAGCCGCTTGGGTCGCTTCTCTTTGGGGCCGACGCCGTCGAGCCAATTGTAGCCGGACACGAAATTGCCGCCCGGATAGCGCACGACCGGCACGTCGAGTTCGCGCACCAGTTCGATTACGTCACGGCGGAAGCCCATATCGTCGCTGTTCGGGTGGTCCGGTTCGTAGATGCCGCCGTATATGGCCCGTCCCAGGTGTTCAAGGAATGATCCGAACAGGCGCGGGTCGACTTCGCCGATCCTGAACTCAGGGTCTGCGACGATTTTTGCGGTCTGCATAGTAGTTGCTGTCCTTTCATATATACGGTGAAGGGGATGTGCGGTCTGCGAGGGGATTTGATGCCGCACGGTGCAGAAAAATGGCTTCATCAAGATGATTCGTCGCTCTTTGACTCCTCCTCGTCGGAATCGCGCCGGCGCCAAAGCGAAAGCGGCGGTCGGCGCACTCCGATAGCAGCCCGGCTCGCCGCTTCGCCAATGCGCAGTATGGTCGAACGAACAGAAGCGGCCTTCGTGCGAAAGGCCTCGCCAAAGCCGTCGAACAGCCCGATTGGGCCGCGCGACTTTGCCCGGCTGCGGTCCCGGTCCACAGCCGCATCTTTGCCGTCCAGGGCTGCGGCGACCGTCTCGACGCTATGCGCGGTGAGCGTTGGGCCGAACTTCGTCGCGGTGTGCAGGCCGACGATGCGCACCGGCAGACCCGGCGCGCCCGTATAGCAAGCGCGCAGCGCAGCCCGCGCCGAGTCGTCGACGCCCAACCCCCACGTCTCCGCCGCTCGGACAAATATCTCATCCTGCTCGTCCGGCGTGATGTCGCGCATTTCGACTGACGCGAAACCGTTACGCTTCAGCCACTGGTCGTGAACGCCGGCTCGCATCTGCTCCGGGCGCGCCGTCGCCACCACGTAACAGACCTGGCGTTGAGAAAGCACGCCGAGCGCCGCGGCCAGGTTCTCCAGGTCGTTCACCTCCTGCGTCTGTCCCTCGTCCTCTTCGTCCGCCTGCTGAGGGATGGATGAAATCTCCCCGGTGAAGTGCAGCGGCAGATCGTCGATAAAGACGACGAGCGGCGAGTAGAGGCTAACCGACGCGCGGATCTGCCGTACCAGCATAGATGCAGAGCGAGTGTTGAAGGCGTATGGATACGGCTCGAAAACGCGCCCGGCGCCGATCAACGTAGCGTCTTGCGCTTCTCGAATAAGTTCAAGCGCAGCGCGGGTCTTGCCCCGGCGCGGGCCGCCCGTGATCACCACCCGAGGCGTGCGCGCCAGGTCAAAAGCGTAAAACATGTCGCGCGTCATCCAGGGAACGGTGAAGCCGCGGCCATAGCGGGCATAGAGGTCTTCCAGCGCCACCTGCGCCAGCGGCGGCGTCTCGCGCATTTCCGCCGTCCGACGCGAACGCCGTATCATCAGCCCTACGAAGAAGCCGATGATGCTCAATACCGCCGCAACCGCTCGCAGCAAGTCGCCGTTTTCAATCAGCCAGGGAACCAGCGTTCTTGACCAAGCCCCGACAGGAGAAGCCTGAGCAAGCCAAAGCCACACCGCGCCAAGCGCAATGAGAAGCGCGGCGGAAAGTAGGATGAGGATCAGACGCCAGCGCCGCCGAATGTACTGCATCAGAGAGGTTGCAACCAGTGGTTGGCGTTCATTAGGCTAACCAGGGCTTGTGCCGCGATCAGTGTTCAGCACAATGCACTAGGCAGCAGTATAGCACGCCGCGGGCAAAGGGGCGAAGGGTATGCGCGTACAACCGGCTCTATCGCGTGCGATTCTCCAGCCGGTCGAGCACGCCTAGCAATTCGAGGGGGCTCTTGATCGTGTAGTCCGGGGCTTCCAGCGCGTCGGCTGGGGTTTTCGAGCGACGCGGCGCCCAGTCTAGCCACACCGACACCAGACCGAGCGCATTAGCCCCGGCGATGTCTCGTTCCAAGTTGTTGCCGACCATGACCACGCGGCCCGCTTCGCCATCAGGGATATCGAGCGCACGCAGCGCCATCAGGAACATGGCCGCGGCCGGTTTTTCACAGCCGACCTCCTCGGAAATGGCGTAGGCGTCGAACAGGTCATAAAGGCCGTACGGGCTGAGATTGTTGGGAAACGTGGCGGCAGGCCCATCGGCTACTAGCGCCAGGGAATAACCTCTGGCCTTGAGCGCGTGTAGCAGCTCATCAGCGCCGGGGATGAGGTCGGCGCGCAGCGACACGCCCGCTTCCGTCTTGACCTCGGTTCCCTCGTCTACCAACGTATCGCCGCAATCCAAAAAGACGGCGCGAATCTTTCTACCCAAGTCGATGCTCCCTTTCGTATTGCAGGCAAAAACCGCGAAAACGTCACGCGCCAGAATCGACGGATGACGTGTGACGAAGCGTCACGTTCCTGGCGCAGAGTTATTCTACTCGATTTCGTGCTCAGCCGTCGCAGCGCCGTAAGGTCGCCTCACCCCTCTGTCCGCAAGCGCGGATTGCTCACCTCGTCGAAGCCGATGTGAACCAGGTAGAGCGAGAGGAACAGCGCCATCAACGTGATGACTGGGGCTAGCCACCACCACCACAGATTCTGGAAAATGGCGCTGTAATTGAGCGCCCAATAGATCATCATTCCCAGCGTCATCTCGCGCGAAGGGCCGAGGCCCAGAATCGACAGGCCGGACTCGGCCAGCACCGCGGCGATGAAGGCATTTACGAAGTTGGCCCCCAGCCATTGGAACATGTGGGGCATCAGCTCAATCAGGATGATCTCCATGCCGTTCATGCCGGACAGCCGCGCCACCTGCACAAAGCCGCGCTCCTTCAAACTGAGCACCTGGGCGCGCACCTGCCGCGCGGGCGATGGCCAGGCGAAAGCGCCGATAATGAGCGCCATCGCCATCACCCCCACCCCGCGCACCAGCGCCGCGATCAGAATCAGAAAAAGCAACGATGGCACCGAGAGAAAGACGTCGATCAGGATGCGCAGGACCGCATCCACCTTGCCGCCGAAATACCCGCTGACAAAGCCGATCAGCGCGCCGAGAATCGTGCCCACCGCCGCCGCAATCAAGCCGACCTGTACCGAGTTGGGGATGGCCTCAGTCAACTGGATGGCGACGCTCTGCCCCAACGATGTAGTGCCGAACAGCGTCCCTTCGCCGGGCGGCAGCCGCTGCGGAAAGCTGCCAGACTTGCGCAGATCGGGGTCGATCATCATCCCCGCAATCAACGCGGTCAGCAGCATCGCCAGGAAAATCGCGCCGCCTATCGTGAACTTGCGATTGCGCTGCAATTCCCACAGAACGCCCTTATGGCTTTCAACAATGGTGTCTTGCACAGGAGCAACGGCCATAGATCAACTGCCTCCCGATCCTTCGAAGCGGATGCGCGGGTCGATCAACGGGTACGCCGCGTCGATCAGAAAATTTGCCAGCGCCACCGAGATGATGATCAGGAGCACGCCGCCCTGAATGAGCGGGTAGTCGAGACTCTTGATGGCGTTATAGATGCGATAACCGATCCCCGGATAAGCGAAGATCACTTCGGTAATCAATGCGCCGCCGACGATGTGGCCCAATGAAATCGCCAAGCCCGTCGTCTGCGGCAGCAGGGCGTTGCGGAAGGCATAGCCCCACAGGATACGCCGCTCCTTGATGCCCATCGCCTCGGCGTTGAGGATATAGTCTTCGCCCTTGAGCGAAATGATCAGGCTGCGCATGCTCAGGAACCACCAGCCCAACGACACGAGCAAAATGCTCAGCGCAGGCAGCACAGCGTGACGCAACACGTCGACGATAAATGCGGTGTTGAGTCCTGGACGCATGCCCACCGAGTACGCGCCGGATAGCGGGAAGATGGGCCAATGAAAGGCGAAGACGAAGACAAGGATCAGCGCCAGAATGTAGTAAGGCGTCGTATAAAGAACCAGCGCCACCGGCACCATCAGGCGCGCCCAGCCGGCCTTGCGCCCGCGCCAACCGATCACAGCGCCGATCACCGACCCCGCGACCCAACTCACCACCGTCGTGACCGTGAGCAGCCCGATCGTCCAGGGCAACGCCGAGAGCAACATGCCCGAAACCTCGGACGGGAAGTTGCTGATGGAGATGCCCAAGTTGCCTTGCGCCAGTTCACGCCAAAAACTGACATACTGGACCCACACCGGCCGGTCCAACCCGAAACGCACGCGATACTCGACGATCATCTCTTGTGCGTTCATACTGCCGCCGACGGCTGCCATATTGGCGAAGATGGCGTTCATGGGTTCGCCGGGCACCATGCGCGGCACGAAGAACACCACGGTCATGGAGATGAAGATGGTAGCCAGCAAGAGTATTAGGCGTTCACCGACGTAACGGATGTATGGGTTCATGGCGTGCCTTCGGTGCGTCCAGGCTCGACGGCGGCGTTGCCGCTGCCGGCCGTCGAGCCTGAGAGTGCTTGAAACTGCGGATTATAGACTACTGGCCGGCTGAATGGATGCCAGGGATCCACTCGCCAGTCTCGGTCGACTCATATCCGGTGAGCAGAAGATTCATTGTCGCCCACCAGTTGACAGGCATCATCCACGGATTCTCAGCGCTGGGCCAGCCTTCCCAGTAGGTATAGTTGAACGGAACCAACGCCGGCGCCTGGTTCAACGGCGCCACAGGCAGATCGTTGTACCAAACTTCCATACCTTGCCGGAAGATATCGATCAACGTCGCCTCGTCCGCATTCTCGCCCAACGCGATCAGCATCGCATCCACGGCTGCGTCGTAGTCGGGATTGGCATAGCGGAACGAGTTGCGCTCATACCACGGCGCCGGCTCGCCGAGCGGCACGAAGAACTTGCCGTGGAAGAGTTCCATGTTCTCGTAGATCGTGCCGGGGCAGAATGCCTGCGGACCGTACAGATCGTATTCGCCGGCCAGAATGGCCGCATCCACTACCGCACCGCCCAACGGCTGGAACTGCACCGCAACGCCGCCGGCCTCCAATTGGTCGACGATGACCTGCGTCACCTTCATGGCCTCAGGCGTGTCGCCATTGGTCATCAGGAGGGGCGAGAGCCGCTGGCCGTCCTTGGCCCAGAAGCCGTCTCCATCCTTAGCGTAACCGGCCTCGGTGAAGTACTGCTCCGCCGCCTCAGGATTGAAGGTGACGGCCGAATCAGCGATGATGTCGCTGATGGCGTCCTTGTAGGGCTGCAAGCCCGAATACTCCGGCCAGACGTTGTCCGTTACGACCGTAGCGCCCTCATACGCCAAGGCCACGATCTGGTCGCGATCGATCAGGCTGGAAATGCCCTTGCGCACCAGCGGGTCGTCCATCGGCGGCTTTGCCATCTGGAACAGGAGGGCCCGCGGGCAAGGATCGTACCAGGCGTATGGCGCCTCCTCCGTCCACGCCTTCACGTTCGGATTGCGTTCCTTCACCGACATGAAGGCGCCCGGCGACAGGATGGCAATGGCGGGAGAGTCAATCTCGTTGGCGGATAGAGCCAGCGCAACGCTCGTCTCCGGCCCGACATGCATGAAGTTTACCCTGACGGGCGCTGGCGTTACGCCGAACACCTCCGTGCCCCACCAATCATCGCGGCGCACGTAGGAAAAAGCCGATTCCGTTGCCGCTTCCAACCGGTAGGGACCGGTGCCGATCGGCGGATCGTTCTTGAAGGTCACGGGATCTTCCACGCCCCGCCAAATGTGCTCAGGCTGGATCGTGATGCCGCTCCACACCCCAACAGCCGGAAATGTCTCGCGCACGAGGTGCTGCCGGGGATTCGGCTCAGTCAGCATGAACTTCACCGTCAGGTCGTCGATCTTTTCCACGGCGGCGACAGCCTTATTGGCCTCGTTCGCCCACGTCAATGCCGGGTTGTTGCGCAGCATCTCGTAGGTGAAGACGATGTCGTCAGCGTTGAAAGCCTCGCCGTCGCTCCACGTCACGCCATCGCGCAAAGTGACCGTGATCTCGGTGTAGTCGTCGTTGTACTCATAGCCTTCGGCCAGCCAGGGCACGAATTCTCCGGTCTCCATGTTCAGATAGAACAGATATTCATGGACCATCGCGCCGAGACCGGTGCGAGAGCGGTCAAAGCCTGGGGCGTAGATGTTGAAGAGGGTCGGATCGGCGAAAGGTCTCGAAACGGCGATGTTGAGCGTCTGCGCGCGTTCCAACTCAGCCGCCGAGGGGCCTGCAGGGACAGCCGCCGCACACGCCGACGTGACCGCCATGGTCACGAGCAAGAGAAGCGAAACCAGTAGGATACCTCTGCTTCTTACCATCTTTGTCCTTTCCTCCGTTGATTGTCTCCGGGCGAATCAAATCGTTCGCATGTCGCTTGATCTGAGCGGACTCGTACGTTTGTCCGGCATCACCTCCTTCTGGTCGACAACGGCCAGTTACGCTGACACTTCTGCCGCCGGATGGGCGGGCTGCGGCTGCATTTCTCCTGAAGCCGCCATCAGCAGTTCATCCATCTGATCCAGCGCCAGCGTCGGCGAATCTTGGTGAAGGTAACAGGTGGCGGCGCGCCGGGCGTCTGTTCGATACAGTTGCGGAATCGAGCGCAGACACGGCTCAAAAGCATGCGGACAGCGCGCCGCGAAGAGACAGCCTTGATTAGGGTTCGCCTGGCCCGCCAGCGCCGAAGGCGTCGGCTCCTCTGACCACTGACGGTCGGGGTCGGGCCGGGGAATCGAACTGACCAATAGCTGCGTGTAAGGATGCTTCGGGTCCTTCACAACCTTCGTCACATCTCCCACCTCGGCGACGTACCCGCGATAGAGCACGATGATATCGTCGCAGATCTGGAACGCGGTCGTCAGATCGTGGGTGATGTAGACCAGCGAGATGCCGAAGTCGTCTCGCAGCTTGCGCAGCGCGGTCAATACCGTCGCACGCAGCGATGCATCGATCATAGAGACCGGCTCATCCGCAATGATGAGCTTGGGGTTGAGCAACAGCGCGCGCGCCACCATTACGCGCTGGCGCTGCCCCCCGCTCAACTGGTGCGGAAAGCGGCCCAGCGTCTCTTCCGGTCGCAAGCCCACCGCGCTCAACACATTCAGAATGAGTTGGTGCGCCTCCCCTTTAGAGCGGGCCAGCCTGAACTTCCGAATCGGGGTCTCCAGCATGTGGTCCACTTTGTAAAAGGAGTTGAAGGACTCGAAGGGGTCCTGGAAGACAGCCTGCACCTCGCGACGGAACGCCGCGCGCTGATCGTTGTTGAGACGGCGCAAGTCTGCCCCGCGGTACCGCACAGCGCCCTTTGTCGGCGTCTCCAGCCCGAGCAACAGACGCGCCATGGTGCTCTTGCCGCTGCCGCTCTCGCCCACCACGCCTGTAATCAGCGGGCGCGTCGTCTCTATGCGAAACGAAAAATCGCGCAGGGCGACGGTCTCGATGCGCCGGCCTACCCCGCTGCCAAAGATTTTGGTGATGTCGTCGGCTTCCAGCAATGCAGTCATTCGGCGACCTCGCGACTCAAGTTGTACGCAGCAGCGGGTTCATCGTGCAAGTGGCAAGCAGCCCATTGCTCTGGGGCCACCTCGCGAAAGAGCGGTTCCTCCTGGATACAGCGGTCCATTACGAACGGGCAACGCGGGTGGAAAACGCAGCCCACCGGCCGATCCGCAGCCGAAGGCGGCGCCCCCTTGACCACCTGCAGCGTCTCCTTTTGGTCGAGCGAAGGCAAACTCTCCATCAGGATGCGCGTGTAAGGGTGTTCGGGCTGGCGGAAGATGGCGCGCACGGGCCCTTCTTCCACCAGTTTGCCGGCGTACATCACACCTACGCGGCTGGCGAACTGCGCCATCAGCCCCATGTCGTGCCCGATCAGAATGACCGCCGCATTGATATCCTCCTGCACCTGACGCAACGTCTGCACAACCTGGCGCTGTACGACCACATCGAGCGCGCTGGTCGGCTCGTCCGCGATGATTAGGCTGGGGCGCAGGCTCATGGCGAGTGCGATACAGACGCGCTGCTTCATGCCGCCGCTCAATTGGTGCGGATAGACGTCCGCTGCTTCCGGCTTCAGTCCGACGCGCGCCAGAAGTTCGACCAGTCGCTCGCGCGCCTCCTCGACGGTAACGGTCTCGCCGTGGCTGTTGAGGCCATCAGCGAACTGCTGGCGAATGCGCATCACCGGGTTGAGCGAGTTCATGGCGCCCTGGGTCACCATCGCCACCCCGGCAAGCCGGCGTTGGCGTATCTCCTCATCACTCAGCGCAAGCAGGTTCTCGCCGTCCAGCCGAATTTCGCCGGACTCGATGCGGCCAGGCGGGCGAATCAGACGCATGATCGCCAGTGCAATGGTAGACTTGCCTGAACCCGACTCGCCGATCAGGCCGAAGCGTTCCCCGGCGTGAACGTCGAAGGTAACGTTATCGACAGCTTTCACCGTGCCGCGCAGCGTGTGGAAGTACACACGCAGATCGTTCACCTCAAGGATGGATGTCATGATTTGGCGGAATTCTGTCGCTAGAAATTGGTGCACTTCGTTGATGAGCGCGACTGCGACGCCCGCGGGAACGAACGCCCTCGCTTTGCCTGTGGCGTATAACCCGGCAACTCACCTGCATAAAATCAAAGATAGCGTGATCTAGTTTGGGAAAGCCTACTGTGTTACAAAGATTGTGCTAGATTCTAGGCGCTTTGTCAAGGGCGAGCAGGTCGCCAGAAAGCCATGCGAATTGCGCCGCCGGCGTCCATCTCGATTGCAGACGCAGTGCAGCGCAGACAAACCGCTCCGCCCTTCACAGCCGCAGCGGACGCAATGAGCGACTAGAAGTGCACACCCAGCTTGATATTCGTCTCCGGCTCGGTCGCGATCTTGGGGTACTCCGTCACCAGATCGTCGAACGCCACGATGGGCTGCACGACCGGCTCCGCAACCAACGCGCCGCTTGCAAGCAGACGCCAGGCAACATCAAAGATGCGGTTCTCGTCCCAGTTGGGGTAGTCCGGATTCGGCTCGCTGCACGCGCGCGAGAAGACGATGCGCGGCCGGTTCATGTGCGCCTCGGCGCCGAAGTCCAGCCCCGCGGGATACGCCCCCGGCCATGCCCCTGCCACCACCGTGCCGCCATAGACGACGCCGCGCAACGCAGCCTGCAGCGCGGCATGGCTGCCGCTGTATTCGATGCAGACATCTGCTCCGCGTTTGGCCGTCGCCCGCTTGATCTCAAGCCCGGCGTCACAGGCTGTCGGATCGAGGACCGCATCGGCGCCGCATGCCAGCGCCGCCTCGCGGCGCAGCGGGATCGGATCCACAGCGAAAACCGGATACGCACCCGCCAGTTTCGCCAACCCCACTGCCATCAACCCGATAGCGCCCAGGCCGAAGACGGCCACAGCGTCCCCGATGCGCACATGCCCGTCGCGCACCGCGCCCAACGCAAAGTCCGCCGGGTCCAAACAGACGGCCGCCTGCCAGGGCGCGCCCTCCGGCAGCGTGCGTACGCTCTCCGGCCAAACGTGTTCCTGGCAGAATGAACCGTAGCCAAACACGCGGTCGCCCAGGCGCAGACTCGTCACCGCCGAGCCGGTCTCGATCACCTCGCCAACACACATATTGCCCGCGGGGAACGGGTAATGCACCCCTTCGCGCTCGCCCATAAAGACGCGGAATTCGGCGTCATAGCCGCCGCGCGGCGCCGCATAGCCTTTGTAAAAGGCCATCTCCGTGCCATGCTTGGCCGCGCCGAAAAGGCTGCGCACGCGCACCTCATGCGGCTGTAGGGGTCTGCGCTCCACCTCTCGAAAAACCGCCTGTTGCTTACCGCTGATGACCAGCTCGCGCACCGTGTTCATCATTCATCTCCTGCTTTTGCGTGGACGATACTGTTGGGGTCGTCATATCAACTACGAAGCATTATATGTCAGTTACCGTCCTTTGCTGTACTGACTACTATTGCGAGGCGCCTCCAACGGGGCGCCGGACCGATGCTCCTAAAACCCGCTAGGGCTGTTTCAAGATGAGGGTTCATCGAGTAGAATCACCCAAACTTGGCAAAGAAAGGGGGAAATACTCGATGAACCAACCGAACTATACCATGCTCATGGCTCACTTGG
>Ga0334890_1005620_pt1 | contig 10494 bp, 4 predicted proteins | sample GraSluR1_MG_3_FD_207220 | JGI IMG/M metagenome (GOLD analysis project Ga0334890, IMG submission 207220) | Sludge microbial communities from methane-producing bioreactor in Wageningen University, Netherlands - Granular Sludge_31_08-R1 | ecosystem: Engineered > Bioreactor > Anaerobic > Unclassified... | reverse complement strand
GTGCCGCCGTCCCGGTTTACCACCAATATCTTCAACAGCTTGTCCAGGTAACTGCTGTCCGCCGGCGGTACCCGTACCACAAGCTGGTCGTCGTCGTTTGATTTGCTTACCACTTCGGCTTCGATATCGTCTATGAAAACCCTGACACCGGTCCTAAAATCGGCACCGTCTATGGTTACATAGGTTTCGGCATCAATGCTGCCTTCGGTGACATAACCGCCTAAGTTTCCTTCGGAATCGTACATTTCCTTTTTGGGCCTTATGTCGAATATAAGCGGGTTGCTGTCCGGGTTTGTATATTCAAAGGTTCCGGCGGCGGTGCCGCCGTCTTTATTTATCGCGTACAGGTTCTGCTCGCCGGTAAACTGCGCCGGCGGCGTGGATACTATTACAGTACCCTGGTCGATATGCCTGACATAGGGCGCTATCCTGCGGGTTACCGTCAGCCTGCCGCCCGTTACTTCCACCATTATGCCCTCATCGGTTATCGAATCGTCGCCAATATCCGTTGGGCCGTTTATTATGAACAGGTGGTAGGTGCCGGAGGGTATATTGTACCCGGTAATAAATTCGTCGGGACCGGAATAGGGGATAAGATACAGCTTTGTGTTGTCTTCTCCCGGCTGCGTGGAATCGTACACAGCACGGATGTTACCCACCGCTACTTCGGCCCTGCCGCCGGATATGGGTGCGCTGGCGGTTTCGTCGCCGAGTACAACCAAAAGGTCAATCCACGGTTCACCCGGGTTCGGGGTATGGCGGTTCACCTGTTCGCCGGCGAAATTGTCCGACAGGTCGCCCTTAATGAAGTCGGTACCCTTTATAGTAATCTCCTGCCCGCCCAGCCTTGTGCCCTTGTCGGGAGTAACGCTTGATATGGTGGGCTTTGAGCGCCTGTATTCGAATGCGTTGGCTGCGGTAACGGTACCGGTGTCCGGGTTTACAACGCTTACGTCCACCCTGCCCTCGTCGGGGTAGGAAGGTGTCTCGGCCACAAGCATGTTGTAGTTTCCCCAGCTTACGCCGGCCGCTTCCCTGCCGCCGAAATATACCGCAGGCAGCCTGTCCGGCTCCCCGTCACCGTCGGTATCGGCGCGCCGGAAGTCGCCGCCCCGGATTATCACCGAATCGCCGCCGGCGGTGCTGCCCCAGTCCGGTTCTATGCTTGTTATGAACGGGTCGCTGTCGGGTATCCTGTAGGTGAAACCACCGTCCTCCGAGTAAATGTAAAACCCGCCGTCGTAGTTGACCACCGTTACGTCAACGTCCTCGCTGTGCGCACCGGGTGTTCTGATAAAATACTGCGGTGTTGTGGCCAGTATCCTGTCACCGGCGCCGCTGACCGATACGTTTGCCGCTTCATAGCCGCCAAAGAACACCCTCGCGCCTTCCCTGAAGTCGCTGCCTTCTATGGTAACCACGGTACCGCCGGCCACCGAGCCTTCGGTGGGGTCTATACCGGTTATTACCGGGCTGCTGTCCGGGATAAGGTAATCAAAACCGTCTTCCAGCGTATAGGTGGCGGTATCCGGGTTTATTACGGTTACGTCCTTTAAGCCCTTCAAAAGGCCCGGCGGTATTGTTATTTTTATGGTGTATTCGTCCAAAACATAGGTCCTTCTGCCGTCCTCTTCAAAGATTATTTCACCTTCTTCGTCCACCTGGATTGCACCGTTTTCATCCAGCACGTAATCGTTTATATCTACACCGTCAAGCAGCACCCTTGTGCCCAGCTTTCTGTGCAACAGCTCGGATTCCGGTTCTGCAACGCGAAAGTCCTGCCCCATTATTAGTGCCTGAATCCCCGCACCGCCAAAGTCGGGCGCTATCCAGTCGATGACCGGTGAGCTGCTTATCCGTGTATAGTAAAACCCGTCCAAAAGCGTGTACATCGACCCGTCTTCGTTTATTACCTGGACCGGCCTGTACCCTTCAACGCCGGGGGGAGTTATTATCTCTATCACGTCGCCGGTGTTTTTTACGCTCAAAACCTCGGCGGCGGCACCGTCAATGGTTACCGTAAGCCTGATATAGCCGGAGTCGTAGTCAAAGTTTTTACCGTATATGGTTACGGGAGTACCCCCGTTTATCGTGCCGGTGTCGGGTTCTATCCCGGTTATTACCGGCATTTCATCCGGGTCGCGGTCGGGGTCCTTGAACTCGAACATATTGGGTATGGTCCTGGTGCCCAAATCAGGGTTTGTTACCGTTACGTCGGCATAACCCGGGCCGGCGGGCTGGTCACCGGGAATTTTTGTCCGGATGACGGTGCCCAGCGTGTACTTGTCGCCGTCCAGCCTGTTTCCCTCGTCGTCGTAAACTTCCACGTAATGGTCGCTGTCCGGAAGGTTGGGGTCTATTGTCTTGGTTCCTATGTTTATCACCGGGTATTTGGTCACTTCCTGCATTTCGCCGTATACTGCTTCCTGCACGGTGAGTACCTGGAACCTTTCACCCACAATGGTGATATATATGTCCTGGTCACAGGGCCCCCTTTCGGGGGTAATACCGGTAATCTCCGGGTGAGTCCTGGAAGGCGTGTATGTAAAGGCGTTTACCCGTGTGTATTCTTCGGTTCTTCTCAGCTGCTCCGCACCGCCCTTGGTGATTATGGTCTCGGTATTCATCACCAGGTCCATGGTCTCGGGTACCTGCGGGTCAAGGGTTATTACCGGGGTCTTGGCCGTCAGCATGTCGCCGGTGTGCGCAATGGTGGGGACACCGGTGATTTCAGCAATTTCCCCGATGGTAAGCTTAATCTTCCTGGTTATTTCAACAGCTTGGTCATTGTAGGTACCGTCGAAGGTCAAAATAAACTCGCTGTTAAGGCTGTCGTAGTAGGAGCCCGTCAGCCGGTCCACTTCTGCCCCGGTTATGTTAATGGTACCTATGTTCCTGCCGCCTATAGTAATTTCCCTCCCTTCGGTTTCGGTGGCCCGGTCCGGCACAACCGACAGTACCATAAGAAAGTTTCCTGCCTGCAGGTAGGTGAAAGTAAAGGGTACGTCGTATTCGCTGGTTTCATTGGCGTTCTTGATTACCACGTCCCTGGAACCGGGGGTGCCCGGCGGCGTTACCGCCTGCAGGCCTATAACCTCGCCGGTTTCGTCCTGTATTACCTGCACATCGGTGGCGGGCACGCCGCCTATGTAAACATGCATATCGTCCGAAAAACCGCAGTAACCGTCAGCCCCGTACATTCTTATAACGGTGCCGCCGCCTACCGGGCCTGTATTGGGTTCAAGGCCCGTAACCTCGATATCGGTCAGCCTTTCCACCACCAGTATGCATTCCAGCAGCGTACCCTGTATCGCTTCGTCGGGGTTTGTGGTGGTCCCGCTGCCGGCGTCCCGGGTAACCCGTACGTTGCCAACGCCCGGTGCGGAACGGGGCATAACCTTATCCACCGTAATTAAGCCTTCGTTTTCTATTATCGCTTCCCGGTCCGAACCCGGCGGCCCTATTGTGTACTCGGTACCGGCTACAAACAGTTTTTTCAGGTCTTGGGAAAAACCAGAACCGGTTATTCTCAGGGATTCGCCGCGGTAAACCTTGCTTTTGTTGACACCGGTCACATAGGGCTGGACGGTGACCTCAAAGGTTTCGGTGCCGGATTCCTGCAAATCCGAATTTGTCACCTTTATGCTCTTTAGGCCCTCGGAAAAAACCACATCCGACATACCGGGCTGCCATTCTATGAATATGAGGCCGGGATCCCAGTAGGAAGGTTCGATAATCCTGCCGTTTATCGTAACAGTGGGGGTATTGAAATTGCTGCCGTATATTTCGTATCTTTGAATCTCGTCACCTGCTACGCTGGTTTCGGCGGTAAGCCAGATCCAGCCTATTGAAGGGGGAGGGTCGTCCGCCCGTACCGCAGGGCCGGGGACAGCTGCGGACAGCATAATGATCGCCGCGATTGTTAATGCCAGAACTTTTTTGACCATGTTTTGTTCCTCCCTGTCCCGTTTTTGGGCATAAAAACCCTTATATATTTTATCGGTATGCCGCTTTGCGAAGTTTATATAAAACGGGAATAAAAAAAAATGGCGGGGTTCCCCGCCTATTATATTAGAATTACAGATAAAATTGTTTGTCAACCAAATACAGGGGCTCCTTTTGAACTCCTATATTATGACACAATAATACATCATTCGGCTTAAAATTTCAAGATAAACTTTTTGAAAAATTAGAAAACATCGGGGACGGTTCTTTTCAAACACCGGGGACGGTTCTTTTTGTTTCAAAATTCCAGAAGCCTGTAAAATATAACCGCCGCTTCCGCCAGCGTGGCATTTCTTTCAGGATAAAGCCCTCCGTCTCCATAACCTATTATAATGCCCATATTTGCCAGCGTGTCGAAATTTGCGGTTAGTCCCACCGCCTCCGCCGCCAGCTTTGACAGGCCCGCCCGCGTAAGCGGAAGGTCGCCGCAGTCATCCGTCAGACCCTCCGTGGTATCGGTATTTCCCCCCAACAGGGACTTAAAGAGCCGGTATGTGACATAAGAATCCGGCAAAACGGCAAAGTCCCCGGGCACAAGCAGACCCCGGGCCAAAACGCTGTCCAGCTCCTTTTCCGCCCAGTGTCCTTCAAAACCCGAGTAGGGACTTTCGTATACTGTTACTGCATACGTCCCCGGGCAGCCAACAGGAAACATAACTCCTTTTGAAGTAATCTCGACCCCTTGGTAGCGGCATAATACCCGGCCACTCCAGGAGCCTATGAAGCCTATCCTGCCCGCATTTCCTACCCCTTCCTCCGGCAGCGGAACATAGGCGGATACAGGAACCGTTGCGGGAAGACCGCTGAAATCGAATGACAGGACATCGGATACCAGCTGGAAGCCCGGGCGGGTAGACACATAATTCAACAAATCCGGACAGCCGCTCCCGCTTCCTATTGAAACCAGTACCGGGCCGCCGCCTGTGTATTCACCGCACCGGGAAGTTTCAAGGCAGAGATTAGCAGAACCTGTAACAATTATAATATCCCTTTGTGAATTCACCGCTTCCAATATCAGTTGTTCTTCCAGGTTAATGTTCCCGGTAGTATTTTGTTTTCCCGGGAAATAATTTGTCGTATCCACAATAATACTATCGTCTTCATGTCGGATAACGGGATACTGCTGTATGTCCCGTTTGACCGTTCGCCTTCTTTTCGAAGAAACAGGCGGCGGGGTGCTCACCTGTAAAACAGTGCCGCACCGACTTTCGTTCAGGCCGTCATGGGCGGTAATACAGAAGGAATACCCGGTACCGGGGGTAAGGTCAGTTATATAGGCAAAGGTCTGCGAAGTGGATGCATAGAGCTCATCGTCCATATAGACATAATATTCTTCAGTATCTTCACTGGCCGACGGCTCCCATACCAGCTTCAGCCCGGTGCCGCTTATATCCTCCGCCGACAGCGCGCCCGGAGGATGGGGCGGGGTGGTGTCCAGTGTAAAGCTTGTTTCCCGGCAGTCGTAATTGTACATTCTGTCATAGGGGTATACACGGATGGTATACTCCCCGTCTTCAAAGGCCGAAAGGCTTTCAATCTCCAGTTCCCACGTCGAATAGTTTGTGCCGGTATTCCGGGAGGCCAGGTAATAATCTTCCGGGCACCCGGCTTGTTCAAAGGCCGAAAAATCCTGCCTCAGGTAGTTCCCCATGCTGTCGGTTATATGCAGCACCACCTTCAATACGGTACCGTCACTATCCGAAGCGGTACCGGTAATCTTGTCCAGCGCGTTAAGCCTCTGCCCCTGAAGCGGATGTATGATGCTTGCAACGGCGTTTCCGTAGGAGCCGGATTCGCTTACGGTGGTTACTGTTATCTCGTTGGAAAAGGGCCCTTCGCCGGCATCGTTAACAGCGCTTACCTTGAAGGTGTACGTGGTACCCGGGCTTAGATGTGTTACGTCGCACCTGGTTGTCGGTATTACGGTATTTTTAAGATAATTTCCGTCCCTGTAGACGTTGTAGTATTTGATGCCGTTGATTCCGGAAGACGGATGCACCCAACCGAAACGCACCGTTTCACTTGTTACGTTTAGAAGCTCAAGGTTCCGGGGCGCACCCGGCAGCGGGGGATTGTCGGCGTATACAGGAAATGTTGAGACAAGCAGTATAAATATCAGGGCCGTGCCGGTGGCTGTCGGTTTGATTTTTTTCATGTTATTCACCTCCAGACCGTTATTACGTCGCAACCCGGAGATGCCTCATTTACTCAGGCATTTTGCCTGACTGCCTGTTATTAAGCAGGCGCTGCACTTCATGCAGCATACTGCTTAAATCCTGTGTTTCTGAAACAAAACGTACATTATCACCGTATGTTTTGTCGCTGTCTTTTCCCATTATCATAATAGCCGTATCCGGCCATTTTTTTCTTATAGCCTCAATATCTTCTGCCTTGTTTTCCGAGGCCAGGCATATGATTATACAGGGATAACAGCGATCCGCCAAAGATGCGGCATCTTCAATGCAATTTACAGAAACGGTACTAACCCTCGCTGCCTTGAGTGCCCGTTCAGTGGGATATCGCACCATTCTGTCACCGATAGCAACTACAACTTGAGCCCTTAATTCGCCTTCTTGGTTCCCGGTTATTGCGGGCATTCTTATTGTGAATTCGGCCCCGCCTTCTGCAGCGTTGGCTGCTGTTATTTGTCCCTGGTGATTATGGATTATTGCCCGGACTACCGGCAGACCAAGCCCCGTCCCATGTTTTTTGGCAGAATAAAAGGGCTGGAATATTCTTTCGAAAGCTTCGGGGGGTATACCCGGACCATCGTCCCTTATCGTCAGGATTATTTCATTATCGGCTTCGTTCAGGGTTATCAGCACATTCCCCCCGTCCCCTGCCGCTTCCACTGCATTTCGTGCCAGGTTCATGACTGCCTGTGTCAGCTGCCCCGGATCCGCCAGAACGGGTGATACGGCCTTGGCTGCAAGCTCCACCTCCACGCCCTTACCCGACGCCTCACTTGTAAGCAAAGGCAGAAGTTCATTCATAAGGCTCTCCACATCCACAGGCTCGGAAGACATCTGCGCCGGTTTACCCAACAGCAGAAACTCGCTTAACAGCCGGGTAACCCTGTCTATTTCCCGCAGGATCAGGTCTGTATAACCCCTTACCTGCTCGGGTTCACGTTTGACACTCATAAGCTGAAGCAGTCCCCTGGCGGCACTTAACGGGTTTCTCATCTCATGGGCTAACGCCCCTACCATCATCGCGGTTGTCTCAAACCTTTCCGCCTGACGGACTGCCTCCTGCCATCGGTAATAGTCAGACCGGTCCTCTAGGACGATTACCCAGCCTTTGATATCATCATCTTCTTTCAAGGGACATATCTGCCAGTCAACCAGTTTTTGTTCGGAAAGTCCTGTCATTGAATCCATACAGCCGTTTACCCGGTTTTCAGGTCCTGCCTTGATGAACGGAAGCCACGGCCCTGCAGCAACGTCTATCCGCCTTCCCAGCAAATCGGCCTGTCCGGCTTCCAGTATCTTTTCACCGGCTTTATTGACATATATGATTGTCCGATAAACGTCAACAAGCAGTATACCGCTTCCGATGGCGCCCAATACCTGGGATGTTTTACGCTGCAAAAGCTTGAACACATGGTCGATTTCGATTACCAGGGCACATTCCTGGGCCATAAGGTGCAGGAAATATTCGGCCTGGGCAGTGTCCTGGACCCCTAATACTCCGATGTAGGCTTTTGTTGTACCGTTACAAATCTCAACCCCAATGGCCGAATTACCCTTTCCTTCTAGATACCTGTTGACAGCCGTGTCGTCCCCTTTTACCAAAAGGGTAGGGCCTGTTTCATCATAAATCCTTATCCAGCTGCCCTGCGCTTCCAACATGATAACCAGGGAACTGAGTATTATGTCAAAGGAACGTGTTAATGCTTCACTGTCTCCCTTAAATATTGAAAGAATATTGTAGTTTATCTTTCTAATTGCTGATAATCCGAAAGTCTTTATTCCGCCTTCAAAGCCCTCGTTCAGTGCCAGGTAAAAGCTTGAAAACAGTTTTTTTGCTGTGTCGGTCCTCTGTTTTAACGGGGTGAGATCATGGTTTTCCCCACAGCAGCTGCAGTTTATGGCAATTACATGGGAAGCCTTGCCCAGGGGCGTTACAACGACACTTTTACCTTTGCCTGTAATCATTTCCAGCTGCTGGCCATTGTACTTTGCCGAAATCTCATCCAATTCCGCCTGGGTAAGCCCGGCACAATACTTGCTGCACAAAGGGCACAAAACAGGTATTTTCATACATCCGTCGTCTGTGCCATGGAAAATGAATAAGAAATCCAGACCCAGTCCCTTTGCGGTGCTCTCCAGAAAGCTTATCCACCGTTCGGATTCAAATATACTTTTATCAAAGCCTCTGTCTTTCATAGGCTTCCCCCTTTGTAACCGTACACAGCATGCTTTTTATTCATATGATTATGCCGTTTTCTGTCACCCTGATTTCGCGCATCATAGTATCGTGTTTACACCCGCGCATCTTGACTATCCTTAAATAGCGTTTTAGGTCCATACCCTCTTCAATGTACCTTAGTAAAATAATATTGTCGGCAACAAAGCTGATGCCATGCTTGGTGATCCCGGAAATCCTGTCCGAGCTGTCCGATTCAAGCGTTAGAAATACATTGACTTCCTTATACTTAAAGTAGTCGCAAAATGCCCATATATAGTCTGTATACTTCTGCTTGTCAGCCATTCCAATTTCAAAGGAGGATATGGAATCCATCACCAACCGATTCACCTGCGAATAGTCAATCATCTTCTGCACCCTGTAAAAATGCTCGTCCAAATCCAGCTCTGTTGGAGGGATATAAATAAGCTGCAGTCTTCCGTCGTTAATATAAGGCTCCAGGTCTATACCCAGGGATTTTGCATTCGCAACCAGCTGCTCCCGGTTTTCTTCATAGGATATATATACAACGTTTTCACCGCTTTTAAGTGCCGCATCTGTATAATGCAGGGCAAGCAGAGTCTTTCCGGTGCCGGTTGCGCCGCAGACCAGTGTTGTGGTTGAGCGCAGCAGCCCGCCGGCCATCATCCTGTCCAGGCTGGGTATCCCCATCGATATCCTGTCGCTATTGTGGTAATAGGCCTGGTTTTCCACGTCGGGTTTTAGTCTTGGATACAGCTCGAAGCCCTGTTTTGTTATTTTAAAAACGTTCTTCCCCGCTATAATATCCGTACCTCTCATTTTCATAATACGCAGGTAGCGCTTCTGGAATTTTTCTTCTTCCGTCCCCGAAAGGTATATAATGCCGTCCGCAATTGCGCTTTCGGGTCTCGTTTCAATGTCTTCCTCCGAATATTCTCCCAGCAGCAGTACCGTGCAACCCCAGACAGCCGTTCGGAGTGACAGGTCCAGTACGAATTCCCTGAATTCGGTGTACGAAGATATCATATCTGCTATCGTTTTAATCGTATCTATTACTACCAATCCGGGTTGGTGTTCCTTTAACAGCCTGTCAACAAAAACAAGGGCGCCCTCCGGTCCTTCCCTGCGCAGTATACTGCCCAGGTCTTTATATATAACACTTTTGTTGAATTTTTCCTTATCAAAGTAATCAAATTCCTGTTGAAAATGCAGTACTTTCACCTGCGGCTCCGCCAGCGAGGTAAGATAAATTCCTTTGTTGTCTGCCGTAGCATTGTTAAACATGATCTGGTTGGCCAGGATAGTCTTTCCTGTGCCCGGGCGCCCCACAATCAGTATTGTTGAACCCCGTGGGAACCCGTTCTGTAGGATTCTGTCCAGTTCACGTACCCCCGTTGAGACTCGCTCCATAAATGCTACTCCCCCTTCTCCTTAATAACTTCTTCGTGTAGTTGTTTGATTAACTGGTGGGCAATCTGTTTTCCTACCAAACGGCCCAGTGAAGCAATAACCTGCATGATAAACTCATGGGCTAGAACCTTTGCTTTGTCAGGCTCGAGTTTTTTTAATCCTTCAAGGAAAATCCCGTCTTCCGAATATTTGATTAAATCGGCTTCTTCATATCTCTGTTTTGTTTTCCATAATGCATGCTCTACAACCAGCAGCATGACATGGATGCCTATTGACTGTCCGACCGTTTTGAACATGTTGTCCGCTATATCATTGTATGTATGCATACTTAATAACCCCCTCTTTATGGCATGGCCGATGTCAGGTATTGACTGTATAATTTAATTCTGCATAGTTAAAACAATTCCTGCCATTATTATAACATAATCTGACAGTTGGCCTATGTTTATGGCATAATTGCTGGATTTTGCCATATTTTAAAAAAATAAAATTTCTGCAGAGGATTTTCGACATTTTTATACACTTCCGTCTGGTATACTGGTGTAAAATCATTATTCCAATTGCCTGGAGGGGATATTTTGGCATATATTCTGGTAATAGACGATGAAAAGGTAATCGCTATGGTTATCAAGGAAATATTGGAAAGCAAAGGATATAAAGTGGTAACGGCATCAGATGGCGGAACAGGTA
>Ga0334890_1005606_pt1 | contig 10510 bp, 12 predicted proteins | sample GraSluR1_MG_3_FD_207220 | JGI IMG/M metagenome (GOLD analysis project Ga0334890, IMG submission 207220) | Sludge microbial communities from methane-producing bioreactor in Wageningen University, Netherlands - Granular Sludge_31_08-R1 | ecosystem: Engineered > Bioreactor > Anaerobic >... | reverse complement strand
GCGAGAGCCGGAGGGTCCGGCCGTTGGCACAGTCGAGGTGGAGCCGGGGCCCGAGATCAGGCACGAGCTTTGCAATGACACGCCGCTGGGCCTCAGTTAAACGAATGGGGAATGCAGGCTCTTCAATACCTGACATGATCGTCCTCAACGCAGGTTGTTCTTCTCTCTGGAAATGGCCTGCAAAGGGCCGTGTGAATCTGCTCGGTCGTGAGGGATCTTCTTGCCGTCCTATGCTGTATCCACGCAGCAGCTGCTTCACCGAATTCGGGTAGGTCGTCAGTCAAAACGACCGCCATCCCCAACTGCCGAAGATGAGGCAGCAATTCATGCCACTGCGGTCGATCCCGCAGATAGACAGTGCGCGGCCGCTGGCGACTTCCTCCATTCAAGGGTTGCAGCATGGCGTGCGCCAAAAGCATCGCAAGGTCATTGGCCGTGGGCGGCTCAAAGCGCGCATCTTCCATGGCCAGCAGACCACCAAAGTCTTTCTCGACGACCATGCCGATCCAACGTTCGCCGCCTCTGTTGGAGGCGGTGGCATCAAGGAAGAAGTCTGCTTCCAAGGCGGTCTCGGTCAAGGGCAGGCGGCGAAGGTGCGTCTTGACCAAGGCCGACGATTTGCCGAGTCTAAGTTGGCTGTTCCAGTCCCACATGGTTCATCATGTTCTCTGGCTGTGCCGCTTTGATGAAGGCACCCTGCATTCCTGACGCCTGCACATACTACGCGCCACGGGTCTAAAGATCAACGAGTTTGCTGCGCGGAACGGTTGGATTTAGCACAACCCTTAATAACCCTGCCCCGGCTCTCTATTCAAGGATTGGAATAGAGAGCCTGCTTGCATCTGACGGCTGGCTCTCGGAGGTACGAAGAATGGCAGGACAACGACCTGTAGCGAAATTCAAGGCTGGCCAGGTGTCAGCTGCGATCTGGGAGAACGAAGTGACGACCAAGACTGGAAAACAAGTGACCATGCTGAAAGCAACGGTTGAACGGCGATACAAGGATAGAGATGGAGAATGGAAGTCATCGAACAGCTTCAGCAGGAACGAGATACCATTCGTCATCTATTGCCTGGAGAAGAGCCTGGAGCACATCATCGAAGGGCAGAAGAATGAGGACAGTGTTGAGGAGGAAACGGTTTATTGAATGGCGGCGTTTTGCCGCTTCTTTTTCTTTTTGGCATGATCTACGATGGTATTCGAAGACGAGCCTCAGACGACACAGTGCAAGTCTCCATAATGGAGCTTCAAAGCGAAGCCTGAACCAAGTTCAAAGTGACGCGCTGAATCCCCGCGTTGAGCGTATCCGAGACGAAGGTGTTCGACTCACAAGTCGAGGCCAAGAAACAGCTTGAAGACTGGCTACAGTAGCTTGGATACTCTCAATGTCAGCAACTGCACCAGCACGGGCTGTTTGTACCGATAGATGTCCGGGATATCCAGGACGAGAATCTGTTTCTGCATGTAAATCAAGGGAAAGCGCTTAGCAATCTCCGCGCGCTGCTTCTCTTCCATGACAATGATCACGTGAGCCTGGCCGAGCTATGACTGTGTAACAGGCGTGTCGCTATACAGACCGGCAGATGCGGTCTGGAATCTTCTAGAGAAGAGTTGTGCAGCTGTCTTGCTTCTGTTCTCGCCCTGGTTGCAGATGAAAAGAATGTTCATGTAGAGACATGAAGCCTGCCGGTATTTAAGCCTTACGCTATTCAGGCAACCCCAGCCCAAAATCGAGGCTGAGGTTGCCCGGTTGAGGCGATCCAGGGGTGAAGAAAATGAGACGATGTGCTGTGTGCGGTAGACGCAAATTCGAAAGTGAACTGATCGGCAGGTTGTGCAGCCGGTGCGATCATATACAGGGTGATGTAATCGCTGACCTGCAGGCTGAGCATGAGAATGCGGTGTGAGGTGGTGTGGATGAAACGAGATGAAGTGCGAAAGGCTGCACGCGATGCATTCGACCAATTGGTCCAAGATATTGAGGCAGGCAAGAGTGACACCTTGACGGCGTATTTGAAGGCGATGGGCAGATTCCATCACTACAGCGTAGGCAATGCAATACTGATCCAGTTGCAGAAGTCCGGGGCGACATACGTGGCTGGTTTTCGCGCGTGGCAAAGACTGGGCCGGCATGTAAAGAAGGGCGAGCACGGCATTGCGATTATGGCGCCGGTGGTGTGGCGCAGGAAAGGCCAGCAAGACGCCAGCGAGAAGGGGGAGGATAGAGGCGACGAGACGGTTTCCACCTTCAAAACAGCGTATGTCTTTGACGTCAGCCAGACGGATGGAAAACCGCTTCCAGAGTTTGCTCGGGCCCGAGGGGATCCGGGAGCATGCCTGGAGAGGCTGGAGCGCTTTGTTGCAGACAAAGGCATCAAGCTCGAACGCGCCGACCTTGGAATAGCTGAAGGGGTATCGATCGGCGGCACCATTCTGCTGAAGACAAGTCTTGCCCCGGCTGAGGAGTTCTCGGTTCTGGTGCATGAGACGAGCCACGAAATTCTCCACCAGGACCCTGGCAGCTGGCCCAAGGAAAAGACGGTCCGGGAGGCCGAAGCAGAGGCTGTCGCGTACGTTGTGTGCCAGGGGATTGGACTGGACGTGAACACGGCCAGCAGTGACTACATCCAGTTGTATGACGGCGACAAGAAGACGTTGATGCAGTCGCTGGAAAGGATTCAGCGGACAGCAGCAGAGATATTGGAGGCGGTTGCGGATGACGAGCCCTGTGTGGATGCGACCGGCCGCTCGGCGGCAGCGGCGTAGGGGGGGCGTAGGGACTGGTGCAAAGGTGTCGTCTGGCAGCTACGGACTTTGACCTGCCTGGTTCTCAGCGATCAGATGCATTGGGGCTGTCGGTTGGGGGCCGCTTAACCTCTCGGCAGAGAATGCGTCTTTCACCAAGTAGATCTCCGCCGGTGAAGAGTTGGAAACGATATTCATCTGGGTGAGGGAAGACGATACCGTGGAGGTCCATGGCCAGGGTGACGATTTGTTTGACGTCTGTGAACTGCACGGTACCTGTCTTTTCAAAGATGACCTTTTCGTCCTGCTGGGCGTCAACAAGCCTTACTTGAAGCTCCGTCGTGCCGTGACCATTAGCCAGTTCGCAGAAGAAGACGATTTGCGGATGCCGGGCCGGAAATTTGGAGGCGTTGATCACTTGGACGATGTCGATGATACTCGGCACGCCAGAGACCTTGTCAAAGATGACTCGATTGCAAGTGATGGCGGATAACAGTAGGGGTTGTATGTTTGTCATTGGGCTGGCGCTCCTGCATTCTCCAGGGTATTGAGTTTCTGCCGCATCAACCTGCCGGGCTTGAACACGGCTTTGCGCTTCGCCGGCACCTCTACCTTCTCCAGGGTCTTGGGATTCTGCGCTGTCCGGGCTGGCGTGGTTTTCGTCTCGAATACCCCGAAGTCACGGAACTCGAGGCGGTTGCCCTTGGCAAGTTCAGCGATGATTTCGTCGAAGAATTGTTGGATCACACGCTTGGCGAGTCTTTGTCTCGTGCCGGTGCTCTCGGCGATGCGGTCGACCATGTCTTTCTTTGTGGTTGCCATGGCAAGCCCCCGGAGAACCAATCCATATGTGTCAGTTGGAAACCAGAAGCGAGTGTATAGGCAGAGTGCACGGTAAGCAAGTGCCCGGTCGCAGCCCAAAAGCGCTTCGACAGGGCGCCGGCGATTGCAGATGTTCAACTGGCAAGTCTTCGCGCGTTTCGTCGGGGCGTTTATGTCAGGACCTGGCTGGGCGAACCCGGAGCGTTCGAGAACGATCGGTACAAGGACGACCCGTTCCCCACCAGTCACAGTTTCGAATCTTCGCCCGAATTTGGCTGCAGTCTGGTACGACCGGCGTTTCCACGGGCTTGTGCACGTTGCTCATCTCCTCGGACCCGGCACGAAAGCCGGTGTCGGCCGTGACCGCGCCGGGTCTTCGGTTCGTGCCTGCGAATGTGGCCTAAACAGCGACACCTGGAAGGGCGAATGGAGCCGCCACTCACGGTATGAACGGCGACGAAGGGCTTCGCAGCCGCTCCTTACGTCGCTTTCCCGACTGGACTCCCGGACTTTGCCCGGAGGTTTTGCTAACACGACATATAGGATTATAGCGGGGTTCGGCAAGGGATGAGGCGGGGCAGGGTGAGAAGCGGAGAGGGGCGGAGACATGCGGCGCAGTGAGCGTGGGCCAGGCGCCCTTATGGGTTTTCCATCCGAACGGCGAACTGGATGATCCACAAACGATTGACCTGGGGGCTGGAATCGGGAACGATCGCCTCGAGCCGGCCGTTGCCATCGAGATCGTACAGCACCATTCGGTCGTCCATGGGATGGCCGTAGTCGATCGGCAACAGCGCATTGGGCCGATAGCGGCCGTCGACCCACTCGAACAGGAGCAACGCCCCGCGATCGCCACGATTGGCCGGCGTCAGAATCCCATCTTTCCGGACTCTTTTCGACGCACCCCTGCCCGCCCGGCTCTCAGCGACGTCAACGGCCGCCCAAGCCGAAGATCGACCCGTATCGCGATCGGATCGCCGAGATTCTGGAAGCGGACAAGCTGGTTCACAAGAAGCAGCGTCACACGGCCAAGCGGACCGTCGATGGAAAGACGAGTACCGAATGTCGCTATTCCATCAGTTCCCATTCGGGGCGCCAATCGCAGAAGTTGGCCGCCCTGATCCACAATCAATGGCGCGCGGAGAACGAACTGCATTGGACGCTGGATGTGAGCTTCGACGAGGACCAGTGCCGCGTACGAATCCAAAACGCGGCGGAGAATATCGCTCGAATTCAGCAGATCAGCCTGATCCTGTTGAAGAAGGAAACCACCTGCAAGCTCGGCATCAAGAGCAAAAGGGCCAAGGCCGGCTACGACAGGGACTACCTCCTGACCCTACTGGGCTTCAGAGCCAACCACGATACCAAGTCGCCTTAACCCATTTCATGCGATTGACCTGGGGGCTGTGGTTGACAGACGTCCATCGCCTGTTCTATGATTTCAGGCTGTTGCACCAGACGCTGCAAACAGAGAACGAAATCTTATTGTTCGGGGGTTCCCTCATGTCGATACGGAAGTCTTCTGCACTGTTGATGCCCTGCACCGTCCTCATCTTCGTTGCGCCACTCGTGCCACGAGTCTGCGCCTCCACTCACGTTCAAGAAGGAGAGATGGCCGGCTACCTGCTCATTCCGCATGAGAGAGTCCCGGAGACATATAACGGCGGGTTTTCCATGTACGTGGCCGCCTGGCCGTTGCTGAAGGAATATCCGGGGAATCGTTTCCAAACCGGTCTGCCCGGAACCTGGATGCACGCGCAGAATGATCGCCCCAGCCCTATTGAGAGGATGTACTCCGATATTGAGGGCGGTTTTGGGCTGGTGGCGTGACACACGGTTCGCCACGGAAACGCCGAAGTTCATCATGGGCGGGGTGGCTCTGAATTTCTCCGCGTGGGCCAATGGACCCGGGGCCGGCAAGGGACGGGACTGGAACAAGCCGCAGGGCAAGTACGGTGTGACGCAACTCAGCCCGTGGGTTGTGTGGCCGCCCGATGGCCTGAATCTGAAACAGGGCACCTGCGGCGAGCTTTTCGGCTATGGGTATCTGCCGCTCCCGCTGACCGAACCAAAATCCACCACGGCCGGGAAGGACGTTCCCACCGGGAATAACTGCTGGACCCTGTTTCTGAACACGGAAAACTTCAAAGGCCCGGTTGCGTTCTTTACCCCCTATTTCTTTTCGCGTGCGTCCGTGGACGACCCTCGTCTGGCCGGCATGTTTCTCGACAGCCGTCCGTCGAACCCCAACCGAGCCATTCAGATGGAAACACAGCACGTTCCCAGCGTCCAGACGACAGGCAAGAAGGGGGAGACCTATGCGCGAGTCGCTCCGACCCGGTTCCCCCGAGGGCCGGAGGGTAACTCGGCGGTTGTGCATCAGGCTGCCGTGTACAGCAAGAAGGCTCTCTGGGATGCCGTCAAGGCCTGGTTTGAGGGGGGCTCTCCGGCCAGCGGCAAGATCGATTCGTCGGCGGCTACGCTGTACGAGTTTCCCGGGAGAGGGGGGGCGACCTGGAGGATTTACGGGGACTCGACGCCAAGAGAGGAACGGACGCGCATCGTGTGGGATTCCTTCGCCACCCCCTTCGCGCCCGATCCAGCGACGTTTGGGTACCAGTGGGCCAAAGATGTCGTGACAAAGACCGATACTAAAGATGGTCCGCTGGTGACGCTGCCTGAATACTACCGTCTGACAAAAGACGACAATGGACAAGACAAGTGGGTCCCGGTGCGGCCGGAAGACGTTCCTGTCGAGACGGGACTGGCCCAGGTCAGCTTCGACCGGCCGTCCGGGCCGCCCCTCGAGCCCTATGTGACTCCCGATGATCCCGAGAGTTGCTGGAAGAAGCCCGGTCCGGTAGCCGGACCTTTCCAGGCACATCTGGGGGACGGCAGCGTTGTGACATACTACTGGTATCGCTTCGCCGATCAGCCTGCATTGCTCAATGCCGATTTGACGGCTGAAGAGCGGGAGGAAATGCAGGTGAAAGTGGAAAGACTTCACCGGAAATGGACAAAGGACCGAGAGTACTTGGCACCTCCCAAGATCGGAGAATTGGCGGATCTTGATCCGGCCTTGATTGTCACTCCGCCGGCAGGCTTGGAGGTGGGGTATGTGCCCATCGCTACGCGACAGGCAGCGAAGGAATAGCCCGGGTCGGGCCAGTGTCGCTCGCGGTCTTGGCCAAAGGATGGGTCGCCTTGAACCAGCCTGTTCTATCGTCGGCGCGAATCAGCGTGTGTTTTCGGCAAGGGTCCATAAGATGATTGTTGCGGCTCGATATCTCCTGTTCGTGCCTGGAAATCGGCATGTAACAGGGACCCACGTCGGCACCGAACTTGGACCCACCCACGGCATACTATCCTCCTCTATATCATACCGTTATAGAGAGCATTGCCTTGCTGGTTTGTTCTTCTTCACGGATTTGCGAAGGCGGTAGCTCTCGCCGTGCATCTCGATGATATGGCAATGATGGGTTAGGCGATCCAACAGAGCGGCGGTCATGCGATTGCCCTGGAAGATTGTGTGCTTTTGGCCCAGGTGCATGAAATGATTGCGTGCCCCGACGTCTTCCGTTCGTGCTGGTGGATTCGGCCTGACCGGGGGCACCTGGAGGAACGATCGGAACCGCCACCCAAGGCATGAACGGCAAACAAGGGTTCCGCAGCCGCTCCAGGGTCGCTTTCCCTGCAGAACTCCCGGACTCTGCCCAGAGGTTCTCTAAGTGGGTGAAGGCAAGAATGGAGCGCATCATGAACGAACTGAATCAGAAGATGCTCTGTGACCGAATACCATAACGATCAAAAGCCCGGAACACGGCACTAAGCGTCCGCTTGTCCTTTGGGACCATAGAAGCCCATTCAGGGAGAATATAAAGCAATTCGTGCGGAGGCGCTGGCTGATCACCGAAGTAGTGCCAGCCATAGTTTGTGAGTGCCAAGAAAAACTCTTGCGATGGTTTTTCTTCTGTTGGCTTTGGCCCCCGCTGCGAAAGCTGCAACACATCTGCCAACCAGGAAGGGAATGTCTCTGATTGCCTTTTCGTTAGTGGTAGATTCACATCAATGGCAATGAGATAAGGGAAGCCATCCATGGGCTTTTTCAAAGCTCTCCGATACAGTACATCGATATCAGCTTTCAGGCGGGAGAAATCCGTGACATCCCCTGGCTCATGCAAGACTCCGGGCCGGTGCCGGCTTTTGGCTTCAACGATGATCGTCTCCCCAGACTCTAGGAGAAAGGCCGTAAACTCGGCGTGCGTTTCGTTCGATTCGAGCCAAGAAATCTTGAATCCTGCGCGCACCATGGACGCTGCTATTGCGATCTCATAACGGATACCCTGAAATTGGTGGAGATCTCGCAGGCGGGTCAGTATTTCGTTTGCCAATTGTCCGACAAGACAAAGGCGATAGAGGTCGTCGGCGAGAGTTATGAGAGCCTGAAGACTCCCTGTGGGTGATACACCCACCACAAGATTGGGGTCTGAATCAGCGGGGATTGCGAGATCCTTCTCGATTGATACAGCATGTCTCCATTGCATAATGATGTGCCGTTTACCCAATGGCAGCTGTCGCTGATCCTTGACCCAGTCAGCTCCCAGCAAGTATCCCAGGTGCCAGATGAGAAAATCGTCGTGGGTCTCTTCGATTGGCCGCTCGAACACCTTGCCGCCGACCCCCCGAACGCGCTTGCCATTGAAGATACATGAAGGGGCTTCCGGGCCAGCGTATAGGTGTTTCTTAGCCTTTTCACGACATTCTAGGACTCTCGCAGGGCTCCAATTCCTGTGCTCGCTCATGCCAATGTCCCCACGCTGCTATGGCCGATTCAGATGGTTTCCATCCAGTATGATTTTTCGGATGAATCCGCAAGAAACTTGACCGAAACGCAGGCGAGGGGAGGACAATGATTTGACCTATCGCATAGGCAGAAGAGACGCTCGTGCCTGGAGGAGAGTCCGAGCTAAGCATTTAAAACTTTAGCCTTCTCAGGCACGGGCTTCGGGATACTGAAGTGACCTGGGTCCAGTCGCCGTTCCTGGCGTCACTTTCCCGACTGGACTCCCAGACTTTGCCCAGAGGTGTTGGTAGCACGACATATAGGATTCAAGCGGGGTTCGGCAACACAAGAGGCGGGGCGGGGGGAGGAACGAAGAGGGGCGGAGGCATGCGGCACAGTGAGCGTGGGCCAGGCGCCCTTATGGGTTTTCCATCCGAACGGCGAACTGGATGATCCACAAACGATTGACCTGGGGGCCGGAATCGGGAACGATCGCCTCGAGCCGGCCGTTGCCATCGAGATCGTACAGCACCATTCGGTCGTCCATGGGATGGCCGTAGTCAATCGGCAGCAGCGCATTGGGCCGATAGCGGCCGTCGACCCACTCGAACAGGAGCAACGCCCCGCGATCGCCACGATTGGCCGGCGCCAGAATCCCATCGCGCGGGCCGTCATAGTGCAGGGCCTTGACGTTCCACAGATGGTTGGCCTGAACGCCCGGGGCGATCTGGGGCAAAGGAATATCGTGCCGCCGCCAGTCGGCCGAGAATTCATACCAGCTCAGCACCTCGGTGCCTCGGCCGGCGACGACGAGGTCTCTTCCGTGGCCGTCGCCGCTGAAGTTGCCCCAATCCACCTGGAGCGGGTGGCCGAGCGTGCGGTCGATGGTGTGGAGCGTCCATGGTGCGGTGACGTCCTGCGACGGTTCGAGCCAGAACAGTCCCGGCCGGGTGCCGGGGTTTCGACGGGGCATGTTGCGCGCGGTGAACACGACGTCGGTGGCCCGCCCGTTGCCACTCAGGTCGGCTCGCCCGGGCGCCACCCACCAGGCGCCCTCGTGGGTGGCCATGACGTGATCGGTCCACTGGTTGGGGTCGAGCGGATCGGGGCCGGTCAGCTTGAGCCAGTGGACGCCGCCTCGGCCGGGCGCATCGCCCTCCCACGTGTAGATCAGATCGTCACGACCGTCGCCGTCGATGTCGGCCACCAGCGATGCCTGCAGGTAGGGCCGGCCGGTCAGCAGACGGACGGTGTCCCACGGGCCGCGGGGGTCGCCCTGGGCCTTGTGCAGGTAGATCGCGCCGTTGGGCTGGTCCAGCGAAATGGCTTCGAGCCGGCCGTTGCCACTGAAGTCGCCCAGATCGTTTCCTTCAATCTCACCGGGCCGGTCGGGAATCGCAAAGATCGTGTGCCGCGTCCAGTCCCACGGGGTCTCGCCCTGCTCGAACCAGAACACGACGCCGCCTTTGCCATTGGACGCGAGCAGGTCCACCCGGCCGTTGCCATTGATATCGCCGAGCGCCACCCCGTCGCAGTCCATGCATTCCAGCCCGATGCGCCGCTGAATCGCCACTTGGAAGCCGTCGCCCGACCCGGGGCCGGCGCCAGCGGCGGAGAGCATGGCAACACATGCCATCACCGACACCAAACGATTCGATCTCATCCGGGATTTTCCATTTAACATCATGATAAGTACTCCTGCACGCCACATTGCCAGTAATACCACAATCGGGACGGCGACTGCAACGCTCATGGCTGTCAACACGGTCAGAACCTCTAACAGAAGGCTTCACAACACACCAATCTGCGGGAAATCCCATCTTTCCGGACTCTTTTCGACGCACCCGTACCCGCCCGGCTATCAGCGACGTCAACGGCCGCCCAAGCCGAAGATCGACCCGTATCGAGATCGGATCGCCGAGATTCTGGAAGCGGACAAGCTGGTTCACAAGAAGCAGCGTCACACGGCCAAGCGGACCGTCGATGGAAAGACGAGTACCGAATGTCGCTATTCCATCAGTTCCCATTCGGGACGCCAATCGCAGAAGTTGGCCGCCCTGATCCACAATCAATGGCGCGCGGAGAACGAACTGCATTGGACGCTGGATGTGAGCTTCGACGAGGACCAGTGCCGCGTACGAATCCAAAACGCGGCGGAGA
>Ga0334890_1005604_pt1 | contig 10514 bp, 10 predicted proteins | sample GraSluR1_MG_3_FD_207220 | JGI IMG/M metagenome (GOLD analysis project Ga0334890, IMG submission 207220) | Sludge microbial communities from methane-producing bioreactor in Wageningen University, Netherlands - Granular Sludge_31_08-R1 | ecosystem: Engineered > Bioreactor > Anaerobic >... | reverse complement strand
GCGATATGAAGGCATCTATCAGTCTCCTCCCTCGTCCGACGCAAATTCGCCGGCGGACACAACACGAAGCAACTCCTCCGGAGACGTTCTCCCTTCGCGGAGCGCGTCGAGCCCGAGCTCCCAGAGAGTCCGGAAACCGTGCTTGCGCGCCTCGGCGCGTATTCTCGACTGCGGGAGGTTGGAGGCCACGGCCTCCCTGAGGCTATCGTCGAGGATGAACTGCTCATAGAGGCCGACTCGCCCCTTGAAACCCGTGCCCATACACGCGGGACAGCCTCTTCCCCGCATCACTTTGCGTATGCCTTCCTTACGGAAGAGGGACGGCGCGTCGAACTCCTCGGCGCACTCCGGGCAGTTCGTCCGGACAAGGCGCTGCGCAATAGCTCCGAGAAGCGAGCCTGCCGCGAGATAGGGTTCGATCCCCATGTCGATGAGACGCACCACGGCCGAGATCGAATCGTTGGTGTGGAGCGTCGAGAGGACGAGATGCCCCGTCAGGGACGCCTGCACGCCGATGTGCGCCGTTTCGTAGTCGCGCATTTCTCCGATCATGACGATATCGGGGTCTTGGCGCAGAATCGAGCGCAGAGCCGACGGGAAGGTCACTCCGGCCTTCTCGTTCACCTGGATCTGCCCCACACCGGGAACGGCGTACTCTATCGGATCTTCGACGGTGATGATGTTCACCGTCGGCTTCGCCAGAGCCTGCAAAATGGCGTAGAGCGTCGTCGTCTTTCCCGATCCCGTGGGACCGGTGAAGAGGATGAGTCCGTGCGGGATCTGAATAAGGCTTTCCATCGCCTCCCGAGAAGCGGCGTCCATACCGAGCTGCTCCAGAGAGAGCAATCCGGCGCCCTTGTCGAGAATACGGAGTGCGATGCGTTCACCGTGCTGGACGGGAATGGAGTTGACGCGGATGTCCACCGCGCGTTTGCCGACGGTGATGCCGATGCGTCCGTCCTGCGGAGCGAGGCGCTCGGCAATGTCCATTCTCGCCATGACCTTGATGCGGCTGGTCAGGGGGGCCTGCTGGTTCCGGGGCAGACGGAGCCTGTCGTGAAGCACCCCGTCCACTCTGAAACGGATGAGCACTTCGTTCTCGCACGGTTCGACGTGAATGTCCGTCGCGCCGATCTTCAACGCCTCGCGGAAAAGGCCGTTCACCAGTTTGATGACCGGCACATCCACGGAGTCGCTCTGAACGTCCTCCCGAAGGAGATCGTCGTCGTCGTCGATGCCCGTCATCGCGGAGAGCGTATCGTCGCCCACGCCTCCGCGAAGATCGTACAGACGGCCGAGCATGACATCCATGGATTCCCGGGAATGCAGCTCCCAATCCGCCTCTTTACCGAACGAGGCGGCCAGAACCTGAGCATTCGGAAACGCTTCCAACGACGAGAGCGCAACCACGAAGCGCTCTTCATCCTCCCTGATAGGCAGAATACCGGCGGCTTTCAGCGCATCAAGGCTCACTTTGCCGCGAATGAGCGGCGCTATCTGCTCCACGTCGGGGAGTTTGGCTGTATTCACGGCTCCTATTCCACCTTCCGTTATTTCGACTGTTTCTTAATCGATTCTCGATACTCCTTCTCCATACGCTCCCACAGGCTTCTCTCCGGGGCGCTCGGGCCATGTTCCCCCGCGATGATCTCGCGGGTCATCTCCTCTGCTTCCTGCGGAGTCTCCAGAATGTACGGGGTGAGAAAGATCATCAGCTCGATCTTCTCGCGCTGCTTCACCGAGCGCGTGAAAAGGTTCCCGATCAGCGGGATGTACGAGAGCCCGGGGACGCGGCTCTTGATGCTCTTCTCCGCCTCCTTGATAAGCCCGCCGAGAATGAGGGTGTTGCCGGATGCGACCATGACGTTCGTCTTGATCTTCCGCTTGGAGGTCACGGGCGTCTCGGAGGTCATGGCGGTAAGCACATCCTCTATGACCTGCTCGACCTCCAGCGCGACAAGGTTGCCGCTCCGGATGGAAGGCGTCACGTTGAGGATAAGCCCCGTATCCTTGTAGTCGTAACTGCTCTGAACCGATGTTGCGCTGCTGACATCCGAGAGCTTCCCCTTCAGCTGCGGGATCACCTGCCCCACCTGGAGCTCGCTGGGGAGGTTGTTCGTGCACATCAGGCGCGGCATCGAGAGGACATTGATGGCGTCGAACTTCCTCAACAGATCGACGTAGGCGTAGACGAGTCCCATACCCTTATGTGTTGTTCTTAAACCATAGGTTGGATTACCATTCGAGTCAGTACCGGTTCGGTACTGCTCCTCCGTTTTAGAAAGCTCTCTGAACCAGTCGATGATAGTCCCGGGAACGGCGCCTCCACCAAGGTTCATTTGCCCTGCGGTGACGACGTCGCCCGCGACAGAACCGCCCCACGTCGCCCAGTCGATCCCCGCGTTGTCAAGCTTCGTCAGGTTGACCTCGGCGATGAGCCCGCGGAGGAGCACCTGGCGGGGCAGCGTGTCAAGGGTCCGGATGATCTCTTCCAGCGACTGGTACTGTGTTGGCGAAGCGGCGATGATCAGGCTGTTCGAGGGGATATCCGGCACCACTGTGGCGGGGATGCGCTCCTCCTTCGTCGCCGCCTGCGCGGCCTGCGCCGCGAGGATCTTCGAAAGCTGCTCCGCCATCATCTTCGCGTCCGCGTTTTGGAGCGCATAGATGTGAAATTCGCCGGACTTCGGAATAACGTCGAGCTGTCCGATAATATTCAGCGCCTGACGCATCTCGCGGTTCTCCCCCGCGAGCACTATCTGGTTCCCTGCCGGGTCGGGTACGGCGGCAAGGCCGAAGACAGGGCTTCCCGGTACTTTTGCGAGGTTCGCCAGATGGGCCGCGACCATCTCCGGAGAGGCGTACCGGAGCTTGACGGTCTGCGAGTTGAAAATCTTGTCGGGTCTGTCGAGAGTTCTGATAATGCTCACCGCCCTGCTGACATCGGTCGCTCTTCCGGTAAGCAGGATATCGTTCCCCCTGCCGACCGGCAGGACAGTAACAGAACGCCCGGAGACCTGCGCAACGGCAGGGGCGACAAAATCCGCGGTAACATAGTGCAGGGGAACGACCTGGGAAACGGACTGTTCCCCCTCCCCCGGAGCGGTTCGTCCTGCCCGGACATCCGTTTCGGCCGAGGCGCCCGGCTGAAGAGGAATGATTTTGCTGAACTGCCCCGCCTCCTGAAGCGTGTACCCGTTCATCTCCAGCACCGATATAAAGACCTGCCGGGCATCCCGCAGAGGAACGGTTTTCGGCGAGATCACCGAGATGGATCCTTTTACGCCCGGCGTAAGGACGAGATTCTCCTGGAGAAGTTCCGCCATGAAGCGTATGAATTTCACGATATCGACTTCCTGAAAGTTGAACTGTACGTTCCCGGAAGTCCTCATGATGCGTGCGGATTCGACAAGGGCGAATTCGTCGTCCTGCGCCGCAGGAGTCTGCGCACAAGCGGGCGCCCCCAGAAGAATTGCTGCAAGGAAGCATGCGAAGAAAAAAAACCGAGCTCTACGGGTCATTGCGTTCTCCCCTTTTTGATCTTGAAATCCGGGACATAAATAACTATTTTTTCTCTCTTTTCTCCCTGAAGACGTGCTGTTGAATTTTTGGGGTACACAATCAGCGTCTTGCAGAAGAATCCTTCAGGAACGTCGTTTTGTCCGGGGAAATCGAAGCGCCCCGTCTCCCATTCATACTCTTCTTGTCGCCCCCGTTCCTCGAGATCGTCTGCCACCGCCCTGATCCAGAGCGTGCGGGAGAGTGTGAGACGCTCTCTTCCGGAACGCACCGCCTCAAGGGAGCGGGCCGATAGAGCGAAGAGACGAAGGCTTCCCGCGGCGCAAAGGCCCAAAACCGCGACGGCTACCATGACTTCAACGAGTGTGAACGCTGCGGTTCTCTTCCGGAGGCTCATCATTTTATATTATATTTAAGAGAGACGGGACTGCCGTTCCGAACTACGTTCACATCGAAATTGTCTCCGCCCATCAACGAGTTGATTACGTTCACGATGTCCCCCATATTGCGGATCTCCACTCCGTTGACCGATTGCACGACATCGCCCGTTTGAACGCCGAGAGATGTGAGCACGCTTCCGTTATCAAGCCACTGCACCTCGACTCCCTGTGCTGCGCCGCCGTCGAACTTCGGACGCAGGCGGAATTTCTTCATTTCATCAAGAGGATCCATCAGGAGCTTATTCACCAGTTCCCGCGATACCGAGCCCTGCTCGCCCGGCCTCGCGGCCGTAAGGTTTCCCGAAGAAATGGACTGCGGCGGAGTACGGACCGCAGGGGCGGGAGACTTCGGGCGTTGTCCCGGTATGCTGTAGCGAAGAAGAACCGTGAGCGTCGTCGCCCCCTTGTGAAGAATTATTCTATCATCCTCCACAGCTACAAGCTCGTATCCTTTCAACTTCTGCCCCTTCAGGACAATAGACTGTTTTCCCTTCTCTTCAACCCATACGGAGATTCCGGGCAACGTGCCCGCAAGCCGTATTCCTTCCAGATCCAAAAGCTCTCCGGCGGTGATTTCCCTGACTTCCTCCTTCACAGGTTCAGCGGAAGGTTTTTCAGCCTTGAAAGGATCCCCGGCCACGAAATCCCGGAGCGTCAGGGGGCGTTCTCTGGATTCGGGAAAAAGAGAACGGGAAACGGGCGCCGCTATGAGCGCGCGCGTCGTCTCTATTTCTGCGGCGGAGAGACGGTCTTCCACTATTCTGGAGGCCCAGTACCCTCCGATGAGGCAGAAGAGCATAACCATTCCTACACGAAAAGTCACTGTTAAAATGCGCTCCGCAGAGAAACGAAGAACGAGATGAAAGCGTTCTTTCTGCTCGGAGAAGGAGAAGGAGAAGGACTTACGATTCACGGCTCTTCCCCTCCCTTTTCAGCGTCCAGCCCCCGGATGCGTCTCTGGTCAGCGGAAGGAAAGAACGAAAAGACTCGAAAACTCCCGCCTGTTCCCCCCGGATGGAAAGGTCGGCCTCGTCAAGCATCAGCCGATTGATATCCACACGCGCCTCCCCTGAAATTTCGAGATCTCCCGCAGTTTCGACCTGCGAAAAGGATACGAGCGGAGGACGAAACGAGACTCTGGAAGCGAAGGAAGCCAGAAAAAGAGGCTGCCTGCCCGGGAGAGGCAGGACAAGTGAAGCACGTTCCCCCAGGATGTCCGCCACAAGAGCGAAGGAGAAAAGAGTTGCCCCCGCAACGGGGACAACAACCACATCGCCGGCCTCCATGGAAGCGATCGGAGAGGTGACGCGCAGATTCCGCAGAACCACGCGAAACGGGAAATACCCCTCTACCGAAAGAGAGGCCAACTCCAGGTTCACCCCCTTATCCGCCGCGGCCAGAACAGCTCTCCTCCAGAGGAATCCGGCTGCCGCGTCTCGGGGGAAGAAGAAATAAAACCCGGCGGTGAAAGAAAAGAGTGCAACAATTAGGAGAGAAAAAAGAGAAAGCGCTTTCTTCATAACACACCTCCAAGAAGCAAAAAGACCGTGAGCGTTCTTCTCTCTTCGTTTCCCCGAACAGCGCGCAGATCCGCGGAGAAGGCAAATACGCCTCTTCGTTCAGTTTCCTGAAGAAAACGGGCGAGACTTTCAGCCGAGAGCCCCTCAAGAGTCAAGGAAACGGCATTCTGGCCACCCCTGGCGCTCGTGGAACTCAGGCTGAGCATGTTGTTTCTCAACCCCAGCGTCGTCACGACATTCGACACGGTTGTAAGAAGATCTTCGTTAAGAGGCGCGGACAATGCCTTCTCGGAGACCGCCGTTCCCCCTTGGAGCGCGCGTACCGCCGAATACTCCCGAAGAACGGATACAAGATCGTTGAATCGCGCTCTCTGAAGCATTCGCCGGGAACGCAGGTCGCGGGCATCCATCCAAAAAGAAAAAGCAGCCCCCCATGCCAACAGTGCAAAGAGAAAGAGAAAGAAAGCCTTTTTTCTTCCGGCGCCTTCGCCCGCGCCGCTCAGGCCAAAAAAATCTTCAGGGAGTAACGAAGAGAGCTTCACTGACTCTCCCTCCTTAACGAAAGTGTAAAACGCAACCCTCCGCCGGGTATCTGCTGAATATCTCCGAGCGCGGCCCGGTAACCTCCGCTGCCTGCGTTTTCCCGAAGCAGTTGAATTGACTCCATGCTCTCGGCCGTACCGGTGATATCCGCGCCGTCGCCCGTATAGCGCAACTGCTCCAAAACGGGCAGATTCCTGCGTTTTTCTTCTCCGTCAAGCCAGGTTCGTCCAAGATGAGCAAGTGTCTGAGAAAACGAGTTCTCCGTCTCTCCCTGCCCCCGTAAATCCGTCAAGGCTCTCCGCGCTTGGGAGAGAGGATCGACAACCCTCTCCGAAGCGCCGAACGTCTCACGGAAAAGCGTCGCGCTCTCCGCTGAATAGTTTTCGACCGACGATCCGAGACGACGTGTTTCAAAAAACTGGATTCCGCAAAAAAGAAGTCCCGCAAGAAGGGTGCACAATGCCATTTTGACCAACAGAAGCGCCGTACGCTCCCTGGAGAGCGACGAAGCGATAGCGGGTCTGGAAACATTGAACTCCAGAAAACGGGGGAACTTTTTCACGGTCTCCTTTGCGGCAAGCAACAAGTCATGCTCCTTGGAGGAGACCCAGACGGAATCGGGCGTTATGGTCATTCCGATCTCAACAGCGTATTGCATACACATTCTCACGTCTTCGTCGGTTCCTTTGTCTCCCGGATGAGACGCCCGACACCGTAGAAACACCGGCAACCCGTTGCGAAACACCGCCGAAGCGCAGAGGGTATCGTTCCTGAAGACAGCCACCCCCTCGCCGTTCACTGCGGAGGCAAGTGCGAGCGGAAGAGGCCAAACAATATTATCCTCAAGGAAAAGACCAGTTGTCTCCTCCGGGATTTCTCGCTCCCATACACACAAGGCGACTCCCTCCGTCGCGCCCTTGGTATTTCCGGAAAAAAACGGAACAATCTCCACACTTTCTTCCCCTGAGAGAAGCGGACGAAATTTAAGCGCCAACGCATTTCGAACATCCCTGGTCGATCTGAAAGAGAACGAAAAAGGGTGGACGGAAGCCGTTGTAAAGGGGAGCAGCAAAACGGCGGCTTTGGAGGAGACCGAATCGACACAGGCGTCCGCCCCGGCGGTCGCCTGCAAATACTCTGGAACAAGAAGCCGCCACCCCTGCGGATACTTCAGATAGAACGAGGACGGTTGTATCATCCTTTTTATAGTTCCTCCCATCGAACGGTTTCCCATGAAGATGTATTTTTCCTTAGAATCACCTTGATTACACGGGAATCCCCGTCAGGAAAAAACACTTCAGAGACAGCTTCAAACCAATCGCTTGTAAAAGCGATAATATTCATCAAACGCGGTATCGAAGAGGACGGAAAAAAAGGAATCCGGGACAAGTCGCCAATTGAAGAGAGCGGCTTCCGCTCTCTCGTCCTTTCGATATCCAGAGCGACCGACATATCCAACCCGTCAAGCAGAGACAACACAAGAGGAGTAGCAGTATTAAAATTAATCTTTCCCGAGGAGAAGAGCGACGCCATCGCCTCAAGACCCGGCCTCCCTATCGATCCGGACAGTATCTCCGGCCTCATGCCGGGAACCAGGAGCAGCTCGCGCAACGAGTACAGAGAGCGATTGAGAAAAAACGGATCTTCGTTTCCTCCGAGACGAGGATCGCCGTCCTTATCAAGAAAATCAAGGACGATATTCTCTAGATATTCGGCTCCCGCCTCCTTCCAGAGCTTCGCCCACGGGCCGGCAAGTTCTGTTCTGAGAGTCTTCCCGTCCGGTAAAAAAAGGTTGTTTATCGGAATTTTATCGTTCAGAGGTACAAGGCTCAACCGCACATGGACATTTACGTCAGGAAAAAAGAAGTTCCGCGGAGCGAAAAACTCATCACCCGGAGAGTGCGCATCATCAGGACACAGAGTCAGAAGCAGTTTTGCCGATTCAAGAACCACATCGGTAGTCATACGCGCAGAAAAAGACCGTTCTTCTCTATCGAAACGCCGCAGGGTCCTTCGCGCGAACACTGCAAAACCGATGGATGCGGAAACAAGAAAAAGGGATACAAGCAAAACCGAGAGGAGAATCATCCCCTTTCGGCGTCTCTCAGTCCATAAAAAACTATTCCGGAGGCAGCCAGTCCTCATAAGAGAACACCTCCTTGTTCAAAGAAACATCGATCCGTATCGAACGGGGGCGTGCACCCGCATATTCTTTTTCCCATTCTTTTTTGTCATGCGGTAAAAGGGAGATTCTCAAGGACTCGGCTTTCGGCAGGAGCAGCGTTCCTTCGGCAGGCTCCAGAGCGTCCCATCCCACATTTTCAGGAGCCGTAAAGGGCAATATCCATAAATAGACCCCTTGTTCCCCCGTTTTTCCGGCCCCGTGTTGAAAAAGACGAACCGCACGAACACCTGTCGCTCCTCCCCAATCGCTCCAGAAGGCAAGGCGGTCGTCGGCAGCGCCCCCCAGGATATCCCTGCGAACAAGCACTACAGCGGGTCCATCCCTGAATTCCGGAGGAGAGAGACGGAGCTCGTCCGGGACTCTTCGTAAAAGGTACGTCATCCGCTGTTCACGCGCCTCCTCGGCGCGCACATCTTCGAAGCGCCGGACGACGGCGACGGCCGGAGCGAGCGCAACCGCCGCGATGATGCCGAAGAGCGCGACGACGACGAATACCTCGACCAGGGTGAAGCCTTTCCGGCTCGGCCGGACGGAGACGCACGTCATTGGGGAAACCATGAGAGCGTACACTTCCTCAAAAAATCCACAGGGTGATAGGACATCTTCGCTACCCTCATCCCTTCGTCGCCCATATCCTCTTCGCGGTTCACCGTGGTGAACGATCCCGCGGCATTCTCCAGAAACATTCTGTTGATCGCCTGGTACGCGCCGCTATAGCGCCTCAGGGCCTTCTCGAAATGAATGACGATCGTCTCGTCGTCGAGCGCTTCTCCAACGGTGTAGGCCGCCGGACAGCCGTTCACCTCAAGCACGCCAGCGAGAAGGCCCGGAATATTTCCGCGCTGGGCTACAAGCTCGCGTACCGCGGCGTCTTCCCGTTCAAGGGCCAAAGACGCGGGCTGCTCCTTCATCCAGAGTTCCTGCCCTTCAAGAACCGACTCGAGTGCATCTCCCTCAAGGGAGCGATAACGGAAAGGATACCTCCGGGTAAACTGGACGAAGTGGCTTCGCTTTCGGGAAAAACGGTTCCCTTTCAGCTCGACGAGCTCCCTGACCGAGTGAAGATACTCCCACTGGGAGCGATCTTCCCCGACGGTCACTCCTCCCCGGAAGAGTTCTTTCCAGAGACGCCCCAAACCATCGGGGACGTAGAAAAACACTCTTCCTTCCGGGAAAAGACGCGGGAGCGCCTTTTTCCATTCGATCGTATCCCACGGCCCCACAGGAGCCCACAGCGCGTTGTTCCGCGTCCGGATCCAGCAGACGCCCTCTTCGAAGGCCCATTCAAAACCGTAGATGTTTCGCCACGCCCAGAGGCTCCCGAAAGAATACCACGCGGATTTCCGCGGAGACTGCGAGTAGAGCTGTCTGTATTCATCCGCTCTCTCCAGCGAGATCGATGAAAAAGAAAACGGCATGAAAACATCTTCCTTTCACTGCTACGCAAAAGATTCCGGAGAGACGCCGGAACCCTTTTTCAGACATCGCGTATTGTATCATATTGAACTGCGGCGGACCCCCGCTTCTTCTGAAAAGGGGGTCCGCCGCAGTTCTTTTCAGTAAAAATGCCGATGAGGGAAATACCTACCCCAGACCCAGCATTCTCCCGCCCTGATAGACCAGCACAGCCCCGCCATACCCTATCAGCGTCGTATAGGCAATCATGAAGAGCGTCCAGGCCCAGCTTCCGGTCTCCCTGCGGAAGGCGGCCACCGCGGCCACGCAGGGCACGTACAGGAGCGTCATCACCAGGAAGGCGTACGCGGAGAGCGGCGTGAAGAGTGCGGGCAACGCCGTAGCAAGCCCCGCCTCCCCCGCCCCGAGAAGCGCCCCCAGCGTTCCCACGACGACCTCTTTCGCGAGGAAACCGAAGAAGAGCGCCACCGCGGCCTGCCAGAAACCGAAGCCCGCGGGAGCGAAAAGGGGCGCGAGCACCTGGCCGATACGCCCGACGATACTTTCCGAGGAGCCGTACTCCACGCCCCACGGGAAACTTGCGAGAGCCCATACGGCGATCACTGAAAGCAGGATGAACGTTCCCGCCTTCTGGAGAAAGAGGAAACCCCGCTCCCATGCGTGGCGCAGCACCATAGAGACCGAGGGAACATGGTATGGAGGAAGCTCCATGACCAGCTGCGAGGACTCGCCTTTAAAGAGCGTGCTCCCCAGAACCTTGGCCGAGACCACCGCCACGACGATTCCGAGGACATACAGCGAAAAGACCGCCGTCCCGGCATGCGCTCCGAAGAAAATTCCGGAAAAGAGCACGAAGACCGGAAGACGGGCCGAACAGCTCATAAAAGGCAG
>Ga0334890_1005590_pt1 | contig 10545 bp, 10 predicted proteins | sample GraSluR1_MG_3_FD_207220 | JGI IMG/M metagenome (GOLD analysis project Ga0334890, IMG submission 207220) | Sludge microbial communities from methane-producing bioreactor in Wageningen University, Netherlands - Granular Sludge_31_08-R1 | ecosystem: Engineered > Bioreactor > Anaerobic >... | reverse complement strand
ATATCATGAAAAGGACAATGTCAACCGTTCTCTTCGAAGAGTGGCGAGAAGAACGACTTCATGAGCTACTTTTCCCTTTAAATTAAAAACATATCCATGCGGATCCGGGCACGACGGAGAGGAAGAGCGGAGATCCTCGAAGAAATTTTGCCGTCCTGCGGTTTTCTTGCTTCCGGCGCTTGACAAGTTTCGGAATGGAGCGTATTATCCTCCCCAACTTAAACCGATTCGAAAGGAGGTTCCCGCACTATGACCAATGCGAAAAAGATCCGCGCAGCAGTTCTGTTCGCATGTGCAATGACGATGACTAGCGGCGACCCTCCTGGAGCGGTCGGCGCTTAGTACCACGTGCGCGATAGCTTCAGCCGGGGGTCTTCGTAGATGAAGGCTCCCGGCTTTTTTTGTACGCATAAGGGAGGTCGGCGGTTGTGTGGAAAGAAGGAGAAGGGGTAGTGCTCAAATTCGGCGGCTCGTCCGTGGCGACGCCTGAACGGATTCGCGCGGCGGCGCGGCGGGTCGCGTCCTTCGCGCGCCAGGGTCGCAGGACGGCGGTCGTCGTCTCCGCCATGGGAAAGACCACCGACGATCTTCTGGGGCTGGCGAGGGCGACCGCTCCGTCGGCAGGCGACCGGCGCGAGCTGGACAGGCTGCTGGCCACGGGAGAGCAGCAGTCGGCCGCGCTGCTCGCGATGGCCCTCTCCGCCGAGGGGTGTCCGGCGCGCTCGTTCAGCGGCGACGAGGCCGGATTCGTCGCCGAGGGCGCGTGGGGAGAGGGACGCATTCTCTCGGTCGACCCGGCGCGGATCGAGGCGGCCACCGCCTTCGGACACGTCGCCGTGATCACCGGCTTTCAGGCGTGCACGCGGGACGGAGAGACGATCACCCTCGGGCGCGGCGGCTCGGACCTTTCCGCCATCGCCCTGGCCGCGGCCCTCGGGGCGGCCGAGTGCCGCATCTTCACCGACGTCGACGGCATCTACACGGCGGACCCGCGCGTGGCGCCCGGCGCGGTCAAGCTCGACCGGATCCCCTGGGACGAGTGCCTCGAAATGGCCTTCTGCGGCGCCGCGGTCATGCAGGCGCGCAGCATCGAAATGGCGGGCAGGATGAGCATCCCCCTGTGCGTCGCATCCAGCTTTCAGGAAAGCGAGGGAACATGGATCATGGAACGAAACGTGGACGAAGCTGTCTTTATCAGGTCGGTCGCATCCGACGACGACCTTGCGGTGCTCACCGTGGAGGGGCGTACGGTCGAGCGCGAATTGATGGACGCGCTCTCCGGAGAGGGCATCCGCACCACCGCGATGGTGGGCGCGGACGGCGCATCCTTCCACATCGAAGGAGCGCGCCTCCCCGAGGCCGTCGAAATCTGCCGGAAGCTGGCCGGATGCAGCGTCTCGGTCAACGAAAAGCTCTCCCGAGTCTCCGTCGTCGGGCCGGGCGCCGGGAATCACCCCGAAGTGTGCCGCGCCATGCTCGGCATTTTGGCCGAGATGGGGGCCACCGTCCACCTGCTCACCTCGTCGGCGCTCTCCGTCACCTGCGTCGTGGACAGGGACCGCTCGGCGGAGGCCGTCCGGGCGCTTCATGAAGAATTCATAGGAAAGAAAGGGGTATTCCAATGCGCATAGACTCTTCTTTGGGACTCTGCTTCATCGGCTTCGGCAACGTCGGGCAGGGCCTCGCCCGCATCCTCGTCCGCAAGGAGCGGGAACTCGCGGAGCGCTGGGGCTTCGCCTTCCGCACCGTCGCCGTCGTCACCCGCACCAGGGGCGCGGCCCTCTCGTCCGACGGGCTTTCGCTCGCGGACCTGCTCGCCCGCGTCGAAAGGGGCGAACCCGTCGGGAACGAACGCATCTCCCCCGTCGAGGCGGCCCTCCTTCCGGAGACCGATATCGTCCTCGACGTCACGCCCACCAACCTGATCAACGGCGAGCCGGGGCTGTCGCTCACCCGCGCCGCGCTCGGGTCGGGGCGGTCCGTCGTCAGCTCGAACAAGGGCCCCGTCTCGCTCGCTCTCGCCGAGCTGAAGGAGCTCGCCCGAGCGAGGGGCGCGCACTACCGCTTCGAAGGATCCGTGATGAGCGGCACCCCGTCGCTCAACCTCGCCCTCGAATCGCTCGCGGGGTGCGACGTGCGCGAGGTGCAGGGGATCGTCAACGGCACAACGAACTACATCCTCACCCGCATGGAAGAAGGGTTCGAGTACGCCGACGCCCTCCGCGAGGCGCAGGAGAAGGGGTACGCCGAGGCCGACCCCGCCGGAGACGTCGACGGATGGGACGCCGCCGTGAAGGCCCAGATTCTCGCCGCGGCCGTCCTCGGCTTCCCGCTGCCGCTCGACGCCGTGGAGCGCACCGGCATCGCCGCCATCTCCCGCGCCGACGTGGAGGCCGCCGCGAAGCGCGGCAAGCGGATCAAGCTGCTGGCGAAGGCCGCGCGCACGCCCGACGGCGTGGCCGCCTCCGTCGCCCCGGCGGAAATTCCCCTCTCCCACCCGCTGGCGAGCGTGGGCGGCGCGACGAACGCCCTCACCTTCACCACCGACACTTTGCGCGACGTCACCATCATCGGCCCCGGCGCGGGGCGCGAGGAGACCGGGCAGGCCCTCCTCTCCGACATGCTCGCCATCGCCGGCGCCGAGCGACACGGCGCGCGCTTCTCGGTCAAGGCGGGGTAAGACGGACCGCAGGCGCCGACGCAGCGCGAAAACAGTGCGCCGCCGTTGCGACACGCTCCGCCGAACTAGCTGCGGATCGACGGCGAACGAACGCAATGCGCCGGAACGCGGTTGACAGAAACGGCGTTTTCGAGGAGAATGTTCCATACTATGAAATAGAAAGGACTCTTGGCGACATGACCTTGTTGAACCGATCTTCGCATGCTTCGCGCTTCTGTACCTTTTTCGCCATGATGATGTGCAGCGACCCTCCCGGAGCGTAGGGCGCCTCACACTGCGTACGCTTCCGCCGGGGGTCTTCGAAAACACCATTTCGAAGGCCCCCGGCTTTTTTAACTCAACACTATTATAAGGAGGAAACACCAATGGCATTTCAGGAGTTCCGCATCGACACGCACGTTTTCGAGGAGATCAACGACTATCTGACGGACCCCAAAAACCCCGTGCTCGCCGACCTCAGGAGGGTCGTCGCCAAGTACGGCACGGTGCGCGACATCAACGAACGGGCCCGCGAGGCCGGAAAGGTAGAGTCGCTCGTCAAGAAGCTGGAGCGGATGAACTCCCCCTTCGTGAAGGACCTCGAATGGCTGGCCTCGCTCCGCGACGAGGGGAAGTTCATTCCCCTCTCCGACTACCGCGCCCGCGTCACCCCCGAACGCCCCGTGTGGGACTACGACTTCTCGAATGCCCCGACGCTCGAGATCAGCGCGCTCCAGTACTTTCCGTGGCTGCTCGCGGAGGTCCGGCAGACGGTGGAGAAGGGAGAGATCCTCCCGAGCCGCTTCATCCGCGTGCGCAAGATGAAGGAGCAGGAGGCCGACGGGGGCGACCTCCCCGCAGTGCGCGCGGCGGTCAAAATACTGGGCGCGACCTGTGTCGAGACGCTGGACACCAAGGGCGTCGACGGCTCCAACGTCCATCTCGGCGGACCGGACACCATCACCGGCTACTTCGGCGGCATCGGCCAGCCGAACAGCCACCCGCTCCAGTGGGTGGACGAAGTCCTCTACTACTATACGAACTACGGAGTGGACGAGGTGCTCAACATCAACCCCGGCACGGTCTTCCTGGGGTACCTGCTCTACCGGATGGGCGTGGACGTGCGGTTCAAGATCTCCGTCTTCATGGGGAACGACAACCCCTACGCCGTCCTCTGGACGCTGCTCGCCGCCCGGATGTTCGCCCGCGACGACGGAAGCACGCCGCTCGCCGGGTTCAACCTCTCCAACTCCATCGACGACGCGCACATCGCCAAGGCCGCCGCCATCCGCAGAGACCTCGGCCTTGAGGATCAGGTGCGCATCGAGCACCACATCACCGAGACGTGGAAGAGCATCGTCCGCCAACCGTACAACCGCAGGGAGGGGCTGCTGAAGCTGGCGAAGACCGTCCCCAACATCTCCGCCAAACACGAGGGCGGCAACCCCGAGGACGAGCGGACGCTGGAGCACCCGTCCGACATCCTCGACTACTTCCGCGAAAAAAAGGAAGTCGAGTCCTCCGGCGAGATGGACGCCCTCACCCTGAACTACCTGATGAAGCACAAGGCCGTCAACAGCACCGCCGACGCCCTGACGAAAGCGGGCCTCTCCTTCGTCGCCGCGGGCGCACACCGGCTGTAGAGATGGTAGAATAAAAGGATACGGGGTACGAAAAAAATCATTCAGCTCGGCCTGTGAGGAGGGAACGCTGTGCTCTCGAAAGAAAGCCTTGAATTCATCAAAGAAAGAGCGAAAAAACACGGAGCACAGCGCATCGTGCTCTTCGGTTCCTGCGTGCATCGGCCGGAGCAGGAAGCGGGCGACATCGATCTTGCCGTGGGCGGACTTGACGCGGAAACGTTCATCGAGATGTGGAACGATCTTACGTGGGCTCCTGAACTCCGCATGAAAAATGTCGACCTCGTACGGATGGAGGATGCCCTGCCCGTCATGGTGATGGTACGCGCCGAAGGAGTGACGATCTATGAACGCGAAAGAGAGCGCGCGACAGTTTCTGCGTGAAGTGTGGAGGCTTATAAAAGAAGACACCGTGCCGGCGATGCAGGAATATCTCAACCTGCCGGAATGGGATAAAATCCAGCTTGCTGGTATGGGGATGTGCCTGGGAGATATTTATAAAGCTCTCGAACAGTCCCTGCGGTGTATTCTCGAAAACATCGAGGGCAGAAAGATCGAGAAGAATGAATCCTGGCACAGCAACCTGTTGCGCCTTTCCGACGAAATGGAGCTCATCCCCGTAGATATTCGGGACACCGTACAGGGTATGCTCAAGTACAGGCATCACCTTCACCACGGCTACGGCGTTCAGCTGAACGAGCGGCTTATACGAAAATATGCTCCTGAGGCAATAGATGCCTTCGATGCCTTCACAAAGCATATTGTTAGCCGTTACCTTGACATCCTTTGAATCGAACGAAGCCCCGGGTGGCGACACCGGGGCTTCGTCATCTCTATTGGTTGTTTCTAGCAGCTTACAGACTACTCGGTCTGGGAATTCGATTTCGATTCTCTGTTCTTCTCCGATTTTATAACCTCGTTCAGACGGTTCGTTTTTTCCCTGATCTCCTCCTGGTCTTCCCAGGGAAGCGCTGCTACAAGATCTCGGAACACCTTCGTCATCGAGCATCGCTCCTTCCAGGCGAAAAACAGCATCCGGCGAGAATTTACCCTATCGCGTCCATTACCATCTTTACCGCGCTGATGACGACCACGAAGGCGAGGACGTAGCGAACCCACTTGTTCCCCTTCATCACCGTGAAGCGCGCGCCCAAAAACGCGCCCGCCATGCTCCCGATCGCGAGCACCAGCCCCACAGGCACATTCACCAGGCCGTTCATGTAGAAGATCACCAGGCTGATCGTCGTGTAGCTGCCGATGATGATCGTCTTCACCGCGTTGCCGCTGACCAGATCCATCCCCGCGGCCACCACGAGCGCCCACGAGAGGAAGAAGCCCACGCCCGCCTGGATGAAGCCGCCGTAAATTCCCACCGCGAAGAAAGCGAGGTACACGCCCCACTTCGGCCAGTGCTGCTCCTTCACCTCTTCCCACATCTTCGGCTTGAAGACCAGCAGCAGCGCCATCAGCGTGATCAGCGCCGCGATGACGAGGTTCAGACTCTTCCTGTCCACCTGCACCACCACGAACGTCCCCACGAGTGCGCCCAGCGTCGCCGCGGCGGCCAGCGGCAGCGCCACCTTGAAGGAGAGCGCCTTCTGCTGCTTGAAGCTCGCCGCCCCGGAGATGCTCTGCAGCAGGATGGCGATCCGGTTCGTCCCGTTCGCCACAGCCAGATCCATCCCCAGGAAGGTGAGCGCCGGAAGCACGAGCAGCGTGCCTCCGCCCGCGACCGTGTTCAAGAAGCCCTGCATCACGCCGACGAGGACGATCCCCGCCCAGTGGTACCATACCAGTTCCATAAACCTCACAACCTTCTTCAAAGAGTGAGGGAGCCCCTCCCGAGCCTCCCGTAAACGCCCGGCATACCGGCTGAGTATATATTTTGCAGTATATCAAATCGGAGAACGGATGAAAAGAGTCTTTTCCTTCCTCGAGCATCGAGGACTCCGCCGAAGAGGGGATGGGCTATTCTTTTCTCCGGCGAAATACAAACGCAAGGAGCGGAAGCAGCAAGAGCGCGTAACTGCCGGAAACGCTGCTGCATCCGGCGGCGGATGCGGAAAGTGTTGCAGGGTCAGGAGTCGGCGAGGGTACAGGGGTCGGGACAAGAGTCGGAATCGGAGTTGGCGCCGGCGTCGGCATCGCTGTCGGTGAAGGAATTGGAGTAACAATCGGTGTCGGTTCCGGCGCAGGACTCGGCGTAGGTATCGGGGTCGGCTCGGGCGTTGGTTCCTGTGTGGGAACCGCGCCGTATTCAAAAGCGCCGATGCTCACGCCAGTACCATCGGGTCTGGAATAGCCCCGTTGATCGACTGAAGGAACGACGACCGGGCTTCCCCCGACAGTCCGCTCTCCGGCCGGAAGACCCGCCCCGATCGCCGGACTTCCATTACCAAGGGCATGCGTCCTCGTCGGCCCGCCGTTGTCTGCCAAAGGCGCAAGCAACGGGTCGCCGGAGAAAACGGCATTCGAGACGATACAGGATTCTCCTTCGGTCCACCCCTGAACAACGCAGTGCATAAGCGTCGAAAGCCCCGCGTTCGCCACGAACTGACCGTTCCCATTGCCCCAAAAGACGGAATTGAGAACACGCGCCGTCCCGGCGTTGACGAACATCCCTCCCCCTACTCCCTTCAACGAAACCGAGTTGTTGTAAAATGTGCAATTGACGATCATCGGCGATCCCGAAGCACTGTACACCCCTGCTCCGGCCGATTTCGACAGGTTTCCGGAAAAGGTGCAGTTCGTCACCACGGGACTCCCGGAAAGAGTACAGAGACCTCCACCGTTATATTCCGCCGTATTCCCGAAAAAAACCGATTCGGAAATCATCGGATCCCCCCCGCTTGTGTGAAAACCTCCGCCTATTTCCGTCACCCGGTTTTCCGAGAACACACAGCGCCCAACGACCATTTTCCCGCTGCCGTCCATTATCGCTCCGCCGAAACTCGCGGAGTTGTTGGAAAACAGGCAGTTCGTTACTTCGGATTCGCTGGAGGCGTACAACGCCCCGCCACCGTTGTGCGCCGAAGAATTATCGGAAAAGAAACAGTCCCGAATCTCAATACCGGTCGAATCGCAGTACACCGCACCGCCACCCTGAACAGCTGAATTTGAAATGAACGTACACCCGGTGATGACCGCAGCGCCCCCTTTGATGAACAGCGCACCTCCGTTCAGCGCCGCTTTATGCTCCGAGAACGTACAGTTGGCGATCGTCAGCTTCGCGTTTTCGCTGTAAAGGCCGCCTCCCCGCCGATCGGAAGTCTCCGGTTCTTTTATAGCCTTTCCTTTGGTCACGATAAACCCATCGAGAACCGCCGGTTGTTCGGAATCGCACAGCACCCTCACGACATGAACAGCGAAACTGTTTTTGTTGAACTCCCCGGTGAGAATCGTCGGACGTGTGACCCAGTTCCGGTCTTCACGTTTCTGTTCATCTCCTGAAAAACCTCCGTAGAGCGCAACGCCGTCCCTGATGACAAACGACTTCGCAGGATCCTTTACCTTCGTCGGAATGTACGTTCCCTCGGCCACCCAGAACTCCGCGTCGTCAAGGCCGTCTCCGTTCAGTTTCTTGACAAATCTTTCCTCGTCGAGGGCGCGCGTCCACGATGCGCCGTCCTTCGCCTCCGAGCCGCCCGACACGGTCACGTAGTACACTGTAGTCCCCTCGCATCGCAACGGCGTTGAAAGAACGAAGAAGAGCGACAGACAGCGACAAAGAAATCGCATCGAACGGAGAAGCGAAATGAACATGCGGAAAGCTCCTTTCGGGACACACCGTTGGAATGTATCAGTTGCCTTCGTCCAGCAAGAAAATATACGAGAGTCGGAAGGGCCTGTCAATAACAAATTCCGTTGTAACTTGGGGGGCGCGCTTTCACTCCTTGTAAAAAAAGTCCCCGTGCGCTTTAATAGTCCCGAACCATATCTCTCCCCACAAGGTGGTCATCGCCCATGAAACTCCTTATCACCGGGGGCTGCGGCTTCATTGGCTCCAACCTCGTCCGGCTCGCCCTCGCCTCGGGGTACGACGTCGTCAACCTCGACGCGCTCACCTACGCCGGCAATCCGGCCTCGCTCTCCGACGCGGCGGAAAACGCGCGCTACGCCTTCGTCCGAGGCGACATCCGCGACGCCGACCTGCTGCGCGAGACTCTGGAGAAGTACACACCCGACGCCGTGCTCCATCTCGCCGCAGAGAGCCACGTCGACCGCTCCATCGACGCCCCCGAGGACTTCATCCTCACCAACGTCGTCGGCACGTTCCGTCTGCTCGAAGCGGCGCGGCGCTACCATCATGCGCTCCCCGACGACAGGAAGGAGTCCTTCCGCTTCCTCCACATCTCCACCGACGAGGTCTTCGGCTCCCTCGGGCCGGACGGCGCCTTCGACGAAGAAACGCCCTACGATCCTCGCTCACCCTACTCCGCATCCAAGGCGTCCTCGGACCACCTCGTCCGGGCCTACCATCACACCTACGGCCTGCCCGCAATCGTCACCAACTGCTCAAACAACTACGGACCCCGCCAGTTCCCGGAGAAGCTCATCCCCCACATGATCCTCAGCGCGCTCGCCGGAAAGCCGCTCCCCGTCTACGGCGACGGCGCCAACATCCGCGACTGGCTCCACGTCGACGACCACTGCCGGGCCCTCCTCGCCGTCCTCGAAAAGGGCGCTCCCGGCGAAACCTACGCCATCGGCGGCCGCTCCGAACGGACGAACATCGCCATCGTCGAAACGCTCTGCGCCATCCTCGACCGCGCGCGGCCACGCGCCGACGGCAAGCAGTACCGGGAGCAGATCGCCTTCGTCGCCGACCGCCCCGGCCACGACAAACGCTACGCCATCGACGCCGGAAAGATCGAGCGCGAACTCGGCTGGAAACCGCAGGAGACATTTGAAGAGGGATTGAAAAAAACGGTGGAGTGGTATCTCGACAACGAAGAATGGACCGCCTCCATCCTCAGCGGCGCCTACAGGCTGGAACGCCTCGGGCTGGAGAAGGACGACGAATAATCGGCGGGGGCGCGTCTTTTCGCGGAAAGAGCTCCCCGATAACGGACCAACGAGAAGGAGATGCTCGCCAATGAAAGGAATCATCCTCGCCGGGGGGAAGGGAACCCGCCTCTACCCCCTCACCCGACACACAAACAAGCACCTGCTGCCCGTGGGCCCCGAACCCATGATCTACAACCCCGTCAGAAACATGGTCGCCTGTGGGGTGCGCGAGATTCTCGTCGTCACCAGCAGCCTCCACATGGGCGACATCGTCACGAGCCTCGGCAGCGGTACGGAGTTCGGCGCGGACTTCACCTACAAGGTACAGGAGGAGGCCAGAGGCATCGCCGACGCGCTCCGCCTCGGCAGACGCTTCGCAGGGGACGAATCCGTCTTCGTCCTCCTGGGCGACAACATCTTCGACACCCCGCTCGCCCACTTCACTGCGAACTACCGCGAGCTGCAAAAAGAACGCGGCGCCCGCGTCATGCTCGTCGAAGTCGACGACCCCACCAGCTTCGGCGTCGCCGCCCTCGACGAGACAAAGGTCGTCGAAATCCAGGAAAAGCCGGAGAAGCCGAAGAGCAACTACGCCGTCGTCGGCGCATACCTTTACGACTCTCAAGTCTGGGAGATCATCGAAAGTCTCGTGCCCTCCAAAAGAGGCGAGTACGAAATCACCGACGTCAACAACGCCTACATCGCCAGAGGAGAGCTTTCATACGACTTCGTCCGAGGCATGTGGATGGACACCGGTACCTTCGAGTCCTACCACCGCGCGAACGAAATCCTCTTCAGCCGCCGATCTTCTCAGTAGCACCCAGGAGGGGCCCATTCGCTCGTCGCCCTTCCGGAAGAGCGGTCACTCACTCTTCAGGAGCATTCCGAGCGGCGAAGATATCAGAATCCGATTTCCGCGTGCGAACCCAGACGAAGCAGCCGGAGAACACCCTCTTCCTTTTCGTAGATCAGTAAAAGATCGGGTCTGATATGACAGTCTCTGCATCCGCCCCATCGCCCGCCCAAACCGTGATCACAGCATTTCGCTTCCAGCGGACGGTCTTCGGCAAGCGCCTGGACAACCGTCATAAGTGCGCTCTCCAGAATGCTCTGGTGATGGCTTTTCTTTTCTCTCTTGAAGTCCCGTTTGAACTGGCTTGTCCACTCAATCTTCCGCATTCAGCGCATCCATAAGCTCGCCGACGCTTCCGACACTCGGAAGCCCCCCTGCCCTTGCTT
>Ga0334890_1005587_pt1 | contig 10549 bp, 23 predicted proteins | sample GraSluR1_MG_3_FD_207220 | JGI IMG/M metagenome (GOLD analysis project Ga0334890, IMG submission 207220) | Sludge microbial communities from methane-producing bioreactor in Wageningen University, Netherlands - Granular Sludge_31_08-R1 | ecosystem: Engineered > Bioreactor > Anaerobic >... | reverse complement strand
AGTCTCTTCCACTTCTACGGTATTTGTTACTACACTATATGGTTGTTTAACAATATAAACGGTATTGTTTTGAACGGCATTCATCCCACGACTGAAGTCGTGGGCTTTCTGCCTGTTAGGATCGTAAGGTATCGAATATACCCCTATTGCGCAACCCAAATTCTTTGCAATATCCAGAATCTCTTTCGGGGATTCATAGTCATGTAATGCATATGCAACTTGCAAATTGTCTTCCTTTATCTTGGTGTAGAAATCGTCAGAAGTATCGAATTTGATCATTGGAAGCGAAGCATACAAACTTAACGGACAGTTTGCCGGAAACCCATTTATCACATCCCGACAGGCACTATTCGTTGTTTCGGGATGGCTACATTGTCCACTAACAATGCCTGCACCCCAAACCTCTTTCCTTACACGATACGGACATGAATACCTGTCTTTAATTTCTACAAACCGCGACATTATAATTGTACCCCATACTCAGGATGGTTATTTATCGGCATACAATCCTCACAAAGACGACTTCTTGTCTGCGTGACGATACTTATCGGGAATTTCTTTAAAGATAAATGACGCTTGCATTCGGGACAGATCCGACATCGCAGATCCATCGCAAAATCTCTTTTTGACGAATAATGATATCCCATACTATCATTCCTTTGTTTGGCGTTTAAACTTATTTAATTATCTTCTGTCTTGGGTTTTGGCAACACGAACTCGACCTCGAAATCCCATTCAAATTCAGCCCAACCGCAAGGAGGATCTAAAAAAGAATGTAATGCAGATAATGGATATTGATACGCCGACTCAATACGTGACGCAAAAGATTCATAATCGTGGTTCTGTTTTTCCAAATCTGTCATCGATACATTTAACGCGCTCTGTTTTACCAGATCAATTTTCCGAAAGAAACCCGTATTCTCGTTATGATGGTAATTTACCAACCCATATTCAAAAATACCCGATTCCTCAAAAACATTGCCTAATACTACATCATATAAGCGCGGGAATAGACGGGTATTGGTGAATCCACCAAAGACATATCCCGTATCAAATAACTGTTTACCCCAAACCGAGAAGAAACTAACATATTGCTGGCGTTTTTCGTAATCTAAAAGGACCTGTGGTTTGGCTAACTCTAAAATCCGATTAACGTCTTTTTTGACGAGTGACCAATCAAACTGTTTTGACATGTCATAATATGCATCTAAGATTTCCCGGTTATCTTTTGGAGAAAATCGTTTTGCTGAGAGTAGTTTCGATTTTAAATCTGTCACTGCCCCTTTATACAAAAAATAATTGTATTTCAGACCCATTGGAATCACCCACGCCTTAACCAACCACTATTATAATACAATCTTGCAATATATCCCGATTTCCCTACATAATAATCTTCAGATTTACAAATATCTACCCCAAGACCAATATCCAATTTTAATATCGAGTATTCTTCATCCGGGACCAGCATCAGATGAGTTAAACCCTCTTTGGATAGATTGTTCTCATCCATCCATTCAAAGAGGGCATCGGGAAGATGTTCAATATCCCAAACATATACTGCATCTTCTCCCCCCAATTCGGCATTTTTTGATAATGTTGCGTCTAAAATACGTGGATTGTCTTCATTCAACGATTTGTCAGTAATTTTCGTATTTGAGAGATCTGTAAACGTATAATCCAGATCCGTAGATAAATCTGATTTGAAAAATTCGCCCCAAATCAACTTTTTTAACCAACCAAAACACATAATTTATACCTCCAATTCATCTTTGCTTTTGTATCAGATATCATTTTTTGTCATTCTCCTGTCCCGATGACGCCTCAATCCGCTCTCCTTCTTTAACCGACATATAATCGGGGATTCCATCAGGAAAATAGAAGAGTCTGGCAACTTCTCCGGGCAACCTCTTCACGACCTCACATGGATACCACATCAGAACCCTATCTTCGATCTCATACATCTCAATCTTTCCAACATCTGTATACATCATCTGGATATACGAATGGTTCTCTACGTACGGCATGATTACGGTCATGATATCGGGGATCATATGTCGGTTTCTTTCAGGAATACTGAGCATAAACATCCGATCCCCCTTCCTATCGGGAGCAAAACAGAAAACATAATCTAATGCATCAAACATAATGTCAGAACCGTATTTCTCCAATTTCTCCCGATGTGCATCAATCTCTTTCTCGATATCAATTTCTGTCCAATCATACAGGTATCGACCAACCTTGTAGATCGCCCTGACAATATGATAGAGGTTTTTGGTGGGAAAATATACATTCACCTCCACAGACATACTCGGATTACTCATCGACACCACCCCGACCAACATTTTCCAGACCCATTGTTCTCATCCCTGCACCACAATCAATCAACAACATACACATTAAAATCACCCACCACATTCTTTTGTCCCGAATCCCAAAATTCCCACCAGTTTGGAGAGTTTTTGCTGTTCTTTCTCGCGGACGCTTTCAGAACACACATGCAACCCGCCGACCCGTACCGATCAACCATCTCAGAATATCGCGTAATGTTTTCTTCACGCAAAATTCGTGCGCGGGAACGATCCGAGAGATATACATATTCGTCATCTGACAACCATAACCAAGGCATCCCTACCCATGTGCCGTTCTGTAAAAGAACCAATGGACTCTCTAATTTAACAATGGTATCGTCATAAAGAGCGTCCTTGCCATAATACATTGAGTCCAAATTCCCCACATCTATCCAGAGGATACCAAGCAATAAGATAAAAGATATCCCAAATAGGATTGCCCCTGTACGGATCATCTTTGATTCGGTTGCGTCAATGAATAGATTGCCGGATAATGACAACATTATCATCCCACAAATGGCAATTAAAAGGAACATCCATGCACTTAACGCAAGAAATAATCCTACCTCAAACACATCTACCCCGAAAAAAAGATACAGGAAAATATAGATGAGTGTCAATATAGAAGAAAGCCATCCCGCGCCGAAACACCGATAAGTCAATCCATATTCAAACGATTCGGGTTCAAATGCCATCTTCATCAATCCTCAAAAAAATAACTGGAAACACTAATCCCATTACATTCTTTTATTAAATCAGATAAAGAGAAATTTATCAAAGATTTTGATAATGCAAATTGTAGTTGGGTGAAGAATTGGGTTGCGTCCCGATACTCATCAAAAAATGCAATTGGCATGTAATTATCATGCCGCGATAAAACAATTGACACCGCATATTCTTTTGACGAACAACCCATGTCTGACGCATCACATAAATCAATCGCAACTATGTGATTGATATTTACTGCAATCTGATTCCTATCAACATCATCTATAATAAGAAAATCCATTACTCCCACCCCTGCATACCCGTTCCAATATCGGGATCTGTACCCTCAGCTGATACTGCCGATTTCGGTTCTGATTGTGGTTGCGGTTGCTGTGCCGGAGCGACAACCCTTAACGGCTTTTGCCGCTCGTAAATGATTCGACCCTGTTCGTCCACCGACACTAACAGCTTTTCGCCTACCTGTAACCCCAAATCGGATTTGATATCGGCAGGAATCGTTACGATTAACGAGTTGGAATGTCCTGACGACCCGATTTTAACTACACCGTAGATCATTCATCTACCCCCAAAAGACGTGCAGATAGTTCTGAAACCAATTCAAGTAAACGCACACGCGCGTAATTCAATTCATGCACAGTGGTTGACAAATGTGAAACTTCATCCGCTTTTTCACGACATTTCTGGTTCAAGCGCGCAATAACTTCGTCACGGGTATTCAGTACATAATTCAACCGATTTATCTCAATCTCCATATCTTTTAGATCCATCTGTAGATCTTTATACATACGATACGGAGGTTTGAGGGTTTCTTTAACGGGATCTTCCATAGGAGTTGCCATATTATTCACATCTTCCTCTATATTTTCGGATAGACCGGATCCATCAACTACACTAACCTCATCAGGAGCATAGGCATTTACGCCGGGAAGACTAAAACATTCGGGTTGGTTTAGAGCTTTTGCTTCCTCAACAGTCATTGCATCCGGGTCATGTGTTTCAATGTTCTGTGTGTCTGATACAGATTCCGACTCTTTCACACGGTTTGTTGTAGGAACAAACATCGGAGTATCAATAAAGGTGTCTTTTGAACGTAGTAACGCAACTTCTTCTGCATTTTCTACTTCCCATGACGGTAAATATTTCTGCGTAAACTCTTTTCGTAACACGCTTTTGGGAGCGGTCATCATGCCATCCGCTCTTTTTGGCTGGATCTTCACGAAATCTCGCCACGCTGAAATGCTTGATTTGCATTTGGGATTCGTAACAGTTTTATTAAATTGAGATTCCCAAAACCAATGAGATGGCTCGTATTGCATGTGATTCCAACAAAATACCATGTCGGGTTTGTTCTGGCTGAAATGTTCGTGTAATGAACCTTTGATATTATCTATTGTGTATTTACCGGATTCTACCAAAGATTCGATTTCCGATAGGAACTGTAAGAAACTCTCTTTGTTCACTTTTCGGTTACGATACACTAAACGACCTTTATCGTCTTTCTTTTGAAGCGCATACCACCACACGTAAATCTTCTTTGACCGGATACAAGCAACCTTCTTCCGCTTCTGGATGTCGTTTGGATAGAATAACGAAATGTCTTCTTTCCTTTGATGATAGTTGCAATACACCGAAATGGGAGTTAACCAGACGCGACCCTGTGTTTTTTTATCGAGATATTCTTGGATTGCTTCATTACAATACCCGCCTTCTTTCTGCATACATTTCGGGAACTTTGATGCGTCTTCCTGCCTTTCGTGAAGTAAACAATAATACGTTTCGTTTTCCATAATTAATCACCACATTCTGTAATTTCAATGTTCTGAGATTCAAACCCTATACCTGTTGGACTTCCTGATGATACAATCTCAAATTCGCAAATGTTTGAGAGAGTGTTGTCAAAATGGCTTGCCTGATGGTTTTTGCGCTGATATGAGGTAACATACGCCTTAAACCGCACCTTATCTGCAACCGACACTTCGGGGAACGGAATAAACTGAGCCATCGAATTGGGGATTATCCAGATATGATCGGTTAACTGCTGAGAAGTATCTCCCTCCAGAAAGATGTGCTTGATCAGGATTGACGGAATCTTTTCACCATACATCGGCACCACCATAGAGATCTCTTCCACATCTCCCGTTACAACAATGCTCTGACCCAAATACCGTTTTAATCCTTTCTTTGCCATGGTATGTCCTCTCTTAAATTGATGCTATCATCATAATCTTCCTGAACTGCACAAGAATCGCAATAATCTGACGAGATGTCAGCAGTTGCTTTACCGCATCGAATACAATGCTTCTTTGGAATCACTTTTTGCGTATGCATACACATTTTTTCACCACCATTTATATTTTTCATTTTTTACTTTTCTCCGTTCACGAATCAATTCCACCACCGATATGATGAATGCAACCCCCATATTGAGGATGATCAATTTCTGTATTGACGTTATCGGGTCAAATGGATCAAACTCGAAGAAAGACGGAGTGTCTTGATGCGGATAACAACATAGATGAGACATCGAGTCAAACGTCAGAAAAGTATAGATGAACGAACCTAAAAATGACACCAACGATATCATGAGATAGATGCTCAAAATCAGGTTTCTAACGTCTTCTTTATTAAGAATAATTGTCGAATTGTCATCCATTATGCGCCATTCCCCCTGATCTTATCGGAATACCATACCAAGAAACAGGTTGCCGCAATTATCACAATTAACGATGTAATGATGAAAATCCCTAACGCTGTTGTTAAACCACCGCCAACCCCATGTATGAGATGCATCTTGTCAATATATGATACGTCTGGTGCTGATACAAAATCAATCACATCGCGCCAATGAGATACCCATAATTCTACAATGTAATAGGAGAATACCCAAAACACCACCAGAATAAAGGGAAGCGATACGACATGCAGTATTGTTAACCATTTGATAATCTTTTTTCCCAAACCGTCTAAATTATACGTTTCTATCACCCCGTATTGATCTCATCATTTAACCTTAAATAACTATCTACCTATCTCTCAGATCGGCAGGGTTGTTGTTGTCTGAAACACCACATTCATTTGTCAATGTATCAAGCCTCCGAATGTAATAACGGGTTGCCACGCAATACCCTAAACCAAAAAAACAAACCGCGCCAATTAACGCAATTATGTTGTACGTAACTGCCACTGATACCAACCATGCAATCATAATGATAAGAGTGAATACATCCATTGTACTTAGATCATACGCCATTTTAGATCACCATTACCCGTAACAAATCTTCTTCAGGAATATGGAATTTCTTGGTTTCCATGCAATCTTTGTCCTCACATACACCCCAACAGGATTTTAAATCATTCAGGATATATTTATCGCATTTTTCGCAATGGGCTATGATAAATGCCTCTTCGCGTTTTAATCGAACGATTAACTCTAAAAAACATTTATCACAATAATAAGTATATTCAGAATCAAAAGAACCCTCTACCCAAAGGCGATGCGTCACTTTATCACAGATATCGCACTCATTCCCATCATCTACATTCATCTCAATCCGCGCAAAACCAAACGTAGCCATAATCTCTTTTTGCGCATCCGATAATATAAGGTATGATGCATCATCCCACTGCTGTTTAACACGCTTAATATCGGCGTGGATATCATTGTCAAAAGCATATAAATGATACCCGCGCCGAAGATATTCAGCGAAAGAAATTCCATATCTTTCTGACATGTCGTTACCAAGCTGTTTCATCAAATATAAACCAGTTCCCATGATTTCACCCCGCTACTCTAACGAAAGGATTTTGTCGTTATAAGAGATTCTTACGACATAAGTCTCCCCTACCAGAATACTACGATAAACATTCCAATCTGTAGCATAGGTCCCCAAATTTGTTTCAACATAATATTTTGAACTTGAACCACCAATGTTTGGAATTTTATCACTGATGTGTATCTGTTGAATTTCAGAATATTCCCATTCTAAAACCATCGGAACGACCATAACAGACGGCACAAGAAGTATGATGCCTACCAAACCCGCTACGATATAAGATGGATACTTTTCCTGAGACCATACCATTTTTACCACCCGATATAACCATTCTTATCATATGCTATCATGATGTTCACCTGACATTTCTGACATGCACTACTTATCACTCAAAAGTATATATAACAATCTTTCTCTCTACTCGCAATCCAATTCCTCAATAATATCTGATTCAAAAGCATCCTTAATCATAGCATCATATACCACATGTAAAATATATGCTACAAAAAATTGGTATATGGTCCAAAATAAATAACCAAGACCAATAATAAGAATGATGAAGATTATCGCGCTAATAGTCATTCCAATTAATGTTTCCACCCCGAATCACCTTCTTTTTATTTTGAGAATCCCATTGATTCCACACATCGGAGGTTTCATCGAAAAACGTTTCCTTCTTTACATCTTCCGAAAAAGATTTTTGTTTTTCAGATTCCGTATTCTTCAAAATCATTAAGAGATCCTTTATATCAGACTCTAATTCGGCAACTTTCGCTTCAAGCTCTTTTATCCGGTCTGCCGGAGATTTGTTACCCTGCAAATTCACTATTGTAATTGCATATGCTTTTTCATCGCTGTTTACCGAAAACGTAACGAAATTTTCTCCACCGCACGATTCGTAGAACTGTACGAAAAATTGCATGAATTGTTGAGCAATATCTCCACTCATCTGTACATCAAGCGTATCTTTTGTTATATGCACCGAATCAATCTTTAGATCAATGTCGTCTGTCGGATTTTGAACCTCTTCATCAACCATTTTGTAACACCTTCCACTCTGGATGCATTTTTGTCAGATCCTTTACCTTAAATTTTGTAATTATTCGATCTCCCCTCCGGTTGCAAAGCGGGACTGTGGGTTGTAGAACTAAACCTTCCATTTGCGCAGGGAACGGCGTGATCTTTGTTATATTTTCCTGAGATACATACTGTATCGCATCCCAAAGAGATCCGCGATACACAATAGGCACCACATCGAGATCCAGTTTTTTCCCAATATCCTCAACATTGTGCCGTTCAAGCCACCATAGATCTTTTGCCCGATCATTAGCTCTGCAACCTTCGATTTTTACATCAAATAGAGCGAAACCCACGCCCCCGTTTGGGAGATACCTTTTGCCCGATTTCTGGATTTTAGCCCCATACCCTTCTCCATACAAAACAATTCTTCTTGTCAGGTACTGGAAATTAGGAAACGCCGCCTGCAATACTTCCAAAGAGAGTTTTTTGAGGATTACATTCCTAAAATATTCATGATAGTGAGAAGGGATGTGCGCGGCATCAGTTTTACCACCAATCTCAATTACACACCCATCTCCTGAAATGTGAGGGTAAATGCTGATCTTGATGTTCATCCCATCAACTTTCTCAGTACCATACCATTCATTATCTGCAAGATATCCAAACGCAGGTTCGGAAAACTCATTCATGAATTTGCCTTTCTCATCGCGTTTAAATATCGAATTGATTTTTGGATAGTCATTTTCTGCCATAATCCACCAACCTTGGGGAGTAGAGATTTAATAGATCCTGTTTCAATGTTTCAACCACCTGTACAAATTCCCCGATATTTTCCACAGAAATATCTTCTAAAGGAACGGATTTTAGTTTTGGCGAGATTGTAGCAATTTCACGTACAATCTTATCGAATTTCATGCATAACTGTTGTTTGCGATACGTTTCTTCGGTTTCCGGCGTAGATAACACCAAATTTACACCATTCCAAGAATCGTATCGATGATACAGTGTTTTCTTGGGGAACGTGATCCCCCTTATATAGATGTGTTTCTTCGTGATTTTTTGGATAGGATGTTTATAGAGTAAATTGTTGTCATACGACATAATAAACGCCATATCACCCACTTTTAGATCCCCATAGAGATTTTCATCATCCATTACATCGGAGCCTTCGTTTCCTGACATATATATCACTTATTTTCAAAAGATAAATAACTATCTCTCTACTCTTTCACCAATTCCTCAACGATGATTTCGCTTTGCCGACTTAGACGCCTGATTACAGTATCAAGTATTGATATCGCATCCAATAGGTTATTCATATCGAATTCCGTAAGAGATAAAGACGGGGGTGAAACCACATCTATCCCGCCTCCGGGAGCCTGATTCGCCAGCATTTGTAACGAACTTCGTGCAACACCCATGTGAGCAATTACGGCAATTGTGGAGATGAGCAAAACACTCCTGAAATCTTTAGATTCCCCACGCACATACTCCCTAATTTCTTCTTCAGACCAATTTTTAATATTTGTTTTTCTAACCATGCTTAATCACCAATTTAATTTGAACTACGACCAAAACCAAAACAGATATGAGTCACAAGATATGCAATCGCGATTGCAAGGAGAGTGGATATGGCAATTGCAACGAATAGAAACTCATCTCCGATTAAAATAGCCGAGATAAGAGTTAAACTATAAAATAACCCGCCTATCGTAAAGACCCAAATACCCATTAATAAAATACTAAGATCATGATCTCTTAAGTAATAATCTTGATATTGCCAAATAGCAAAATGATACTGAATGGATATGATTGATGCGATGATACCTCCAAATAACATGAGAATCGCGAAATATGTTACCCACGGAGGATAGACGACCTCAAATGAACCGATAATATTGCTCCATACCATCAGGTATCATCTCCATCATAAGGATACGCGAAACCATCTGTTGCAATCTCACACACAAGATCTATAACCTGTTCATCTGAGATTTCAAGAGTCTTTCTTCCGAATGGGGTGTTAAGCACCTGACAATGCACCCTTGATGGTTTTTCACCAAATGATTCAAAGATACATAGGATGCCATCAAAGATATACGTGAACTTGCGATGATCTAACCGCCATCGTTGACCGAAACAAAATTCTGTGAATTCCAATTCTCTTTCCGTTGCTTTTGAGACGAGATCTCCTTTAGGAGTTATTTTAAAATGATCTATAATCTCTACGGATAGCTGTTTGAAATACTGTTCGGCATCCTTTTCTGAATTAAACAACAGAGGTGTCAACCCAATCAACCCCGAACAGATCCCTACCGATTTCATTAAATTTGTGGTATAAAATCACACTGCGTACCCCGTCTGGATATGTTGCTGTTATACCCGTTTCTTTGATGATAATATCCCCCAATTTTTCTGAACAACATTTCAACCGAACTTGGGATTTTAAAAGACCCCATACCCTGCAGAGATATTCATCACCCCCATATTTACATTTTCCACATTTCTTTACCATTTATCTCACCTTTTTTTAACAGGATGATCTGGATGAGTGCATCCGCTTTCACTTGCATATGCACACGGATTTTCAGGATCTTTGCATCCATAGCAAACATACTGTGAACATTTGTTCTTAATCCAAAATTGCATCAATTCTGATTGGTGTTCATACAACATCTC
>Ga0334890_1005583_pt1 | contig 10553 bp, 6 predicted proteins | sample GraSluR1_MG_3_FD_207220 | JGI IMG/M metagenome (GOLD analysis project Ga0334890, IMG submission 207220) | Sludge microbial communities from methane-producing bioreactor in Wageningen University, Netherlands - Granular Sludge_31_08-R1 | ecosystem: Engineered > Bioreactor > Anaerobic > Unclassified... | reverse complement strand
GGGCCTTGCTCGCGCCCGTCAGTTCGGCGGCCTTGACGTAGAATTCGTTTCGCAGCGACGTGGCCATGCCGTATACGAGCCTCGTGTACCAGGGCCACCACGAGACGCACACCGCCATCATTGAGTTGAACAGCGTGGGCCTCATGACCGCGCATACCGCGAGCGCGAGGATGAGCGGGGGGAGCGCGAGGAATATGTCGGTCGTCCTCATTATCATCGTGTCCGCAAGCGATCCCTTCATGTATCCGGCGATCAGTCCGAGGACCACGCCGAGCGGCACCACCATGACGAGAACGCCCACGCCCGTGATCAGTGCGCCTCGATACGCGAAGAAGATGCGGCTGAGTATGTCGCGCCCAAAGACGTCCGTTCCGAGGATGTGCCCCGCCCTTGGCCCCGCATTGTCTATCGAGTAGTTGACGTATGCCCCCGCGTGGGCAGGGTAAGGAGCGACCCAGGGCGCGAATATCGCCAGGAGGGCTATCGCGGACACCAGCAGCAGCCCTACGACGGACATACGGTTGCGGGAAAACTTGTACCAGGCCCGGCGTATCCTTTCGGTCCTGTCCTTTCTCGCGGGCATAGCCGGCGTCGGGGACCCCGCGGGACCGGGCGCGATCGGGGCATTTGGATCCGCGATCTTCACATCCGCGACTGTCATCTTCAGCTCCGCCTCCCGACTAGCCCGATCCGGGGATCCAGATAGGCCACGATGAAGTCTATCGCGATGTTCATAGTCACGAATACGACGCCGAGCACCATGATGACCGCGGAGATCGCATTGAGGTCCTTATTCAGCATCGCCTGGATTCCGTACCTGGACAGCCCCGGATAGTTGAATATCAACTCGACCAGAAAGGCGTTGCCGAAGAGGGCGGCGACGTCCAGCGCCATGACCGACACGGTTGGGATCAGGGACGGTTTCATCAGGTATTTGAACAACAGCACCCGCTCGGGGATTCCATAGGCGGTCTCCGCCGCCACGTAGTCCTTGCTCATATTGTCGGTGAGACTCGAGCGAGTGATCCTGGCCGCCTGGGCCAGGCCCCCCATGGCCAGGGCCACGGACGGGAGAACGATGTGGACGAACGCGTCCCAGGCTAGACCGGGATCGCCCGCGAGGAGGCTATCGACAGTGTACATCCCGGTAACGATGGCCGGCGCATCCAGGCCGGGGCTCAGGCGGCCGGTGGTCGGGAACACGGGAAAGACGTACCCGAAAACCAGCATGAAAATGATCGCCCAGACGAACGCCGGCGTCACGATACCAATGTAGGACACGACTCGCATGACCGCGTCGAACCACGAATTGGAGTACTTCGCCGAGAGAACACCGAGCAAGATGCCTCCCACCGCCATTACGAAAGCCGACACGATCACGATCTCCATAGTGGCCGGCAGAAATTCCTTGATGTCCACGCTTACCGGGCGTCTCGTGACCAGGGATTTGCCCAGATTGCCCCGCGTCGTTCCCTCCAGCCAGAGGGCGTACTGCACGTGAGTTGGCTTGTCGAGGTTCATCTCCTCGCGCAGGTTCTGAACGGCCCATTCAGGGGCGCGGGGTCCGAGCGCCAGGCGCGCGGGATCCCCCGGGACAACCCTGCCGATGATGAAAATGAGTACGGATAGACCGATCAGCACGAAGAAGGACAAACCTATACGCCGCAACAGGCCGATACCCACCTCATCTCCCCCTTATGTCCCGGCCGGGGCCCGGAGAAACCAGCGGGCCCCGGCCACCCTCCGCTTCGACTGGTTACTTCGACTGGGTCAGGGCAAGCCGCTTTTCCGGGAAGACCTTTATATCGTGGGCGTAGAGGTCGTAGCCCATGACGGAGCAAGATACTTCCCCTTTCTTGGCGCGCTCCGCGGGTTGCCACTCGACGTAAGCGGCCTGGTATGCCCTCTTTTCGGCCTGGTCAAACAGCCAAATCGTCGGACAGAGGTCGACGAGTTTCTTTTGAACAGTTGCATACTTGGCGAATCTTTCTTTTGTATCGAGCGTGGCAAGCGCGTCCTCGATTGCCGCGTCGATCTCCTTACTTTGCAGCCACTCCATCTGTTCCCATGTCTTGCAGGAACTCGAGTGGTATCTGGTCATCAGCATCGAACCCGCTTCGGCGTAGTGCGGCGCTACGAACACCACGGAGGCGTTGGGCGTCGTCCCCATGTTCTGCGCGTCCGCGATCATCGACCCGAACGGTCTCTTGGTGATCTCGATCTTTATCCCGAGCTCCGCCGCGTTGGCCTGGAAGAGAAGGGCGATCTTCTCCTCCTCGGGCGCCTCCGCGCACCACGACATCGACACCGGGTACTTATCAAGTTTCCCGTAGTACTTGGATTTCTTTATCTCTTCCTTTGCCTTTTCAATATCCCTGGCGAACTGCGCGACTGTGGAATCGTGCCCTGGTAGATTGAACGGCACGGGGCCCTTGCACTGTTTCGACCCGGGGTATATTTTCGTCACGATCGAGTCGTAGTCCAGGCAGTATGCCAGCGCCCTACGGAAATGCACGTCGTCCGTCGGCGGTTTCCTGGTATGGAGCATGATATTGAGGTTGTGCCCGTTGAAGAATGTGGCTAATTCGACGCCATCGATCTTCTTCATTGCCTCGTAGTTCTCCAAAGGCTGAAGCTCATCGGTGATCTCCTGTTCCCTGCGGGCCATCGCGGTCCTGACCGTCACCGGTTCCACCGCACCGGACATCTTGAAGTACCTTGGGGCATTGGGATCCCAGCCCCCGAAGTAATCATCGAACTTTTCCAGGTACACGTACTCCTCCATCTTGATTTCCTTGACCTTGAAAGGGCCGGAACCCGCGTCATTGGTCAAGAGCCACTTCTTGCCGTAATCGCCGAACTCCCCATACTGCCCGTTCTTATCGATATGCTCCATGACCTGCTCCTTATTGACGATGTACAGGCGAACGAGTGACAGGATGAACGGGCCGAAAGGCTTCTTCAACTTGATCTCCACGGTGTGTTTGTCCAGGGCCTTCGCGCCGGCCACAGTGCTAGTGAACAAGTAGCCGTAGCCCTCGCCTATCGTCAGCAAGCGCTTGAGACTGAACTCGACGTCCTCGGCGGTGAGTTCGCTTCCATCGTGGAACTTGACCCCCTGCTTGAGATGGAATGTATACGTCATGCCATCGCTGGAGACATCCCACTTGGTCGCGAGCTGCGGGCGAATCGAACCATCCGGCATCGGGAAAACGAGGCTGTCGTAGATGTTGACAAGCGAGATGGAATCGGAGAAGTCACTTCCAACAGCGGGATCGATGTAGGTCGGCCAGTCCTGGGTGCACCGGATGATACTGTCTTCGGGCTTGGGTTTGACTTCCTCTTTCTGCTCGGGCTTCGCGGTTTCCGCCGGTTTAGCCTCCTTCTGTTTCGGCGTGCAGCCCGCGGGCGCCAGCACCATTCCGAAGATCAGCATGCCTGCGAGTAACCTTTTGAATGCTAGAGACATCTCCTTTTCGCCCCCCTCTGTCCCGTGATATCCTGCGTTACTCACCGCTTGAGGTTACGAGCCAGATTCGCCAGTTCTCGGTGGACGATCTTCCCCCTATCGGTGATCTGTTCCCCGTCTATCCACACTGACGAATTCAGGCATATCCCATCGGCGTGAGATACGGCTTCTCCCACTTTCCCCTCAAACATAGGCCCCTGAAAACCGAGTCCCCACTCCGTGCTCCCCCATACCCGCTCATCCTCCGTACACAACCCGCTCAGGCGGGCGCCGGGGTTAAAACCATAGCACACGTGGGCCAGGTGGTACATCTTCGGGTCACCCAGTCCTTCCAACCAATTCCTCATCTTCCCGGCCTCTTCACCCCCTTCGATCCTCGTTATCACCCCTTCGCTGATGCTCAACTTGATCGGGTCTTTCAGTATCCCGAGATCCGCCTCGCCCCCTCCGGAGAACGAACCGTCGAATACGATCGTCCCTCCTATACTCTCCTCAACCGGAGCCCATCCTATCTGGCCCAGGAGGAAGTGCGGGCCTGGAACATGGGCATACAGCTCGTTGGTGACCGGCCTGCCACCGTTCTCAAATCTCACGTCCGTCCCGGCCGGATTCGTGATCCTCATTTTCTCCGCGTTGTGGGTCATCTCGACGATCTTGTCCTGGAAGGCCGCCTGGGCTTTGATATTCACGTCTCCTATGCAACGCACCATCTGGTCCGTGGTCAATCCGCCCAGGAAGAGGTACCTCACCCTTGGGCCTTGCATCGCCTCCAGCCAGCCTGCGGAATACAGGAGCCATTGGTTATTCAACTCGACCCATACGTCGGTATTGGGGATCGCGGCCCGAAGGCTGTCCGGCAGCTGCGGATCGGCGACCTTTCCGTATCCCTTGGGCGTGTTGTGCCACGCCACCATCACCTTGGCCCCCGCCGCCTCGACCGCCTTGGCGATCTCTTCTGCGGGTCTCCAGTCGGAAACAGAATCGATCGTCACGAGTACGCTCTCGCCCGGTTTGCACCCGCACAACTCGTTCACAATGGCGTGAGCCGTCCTGGCAAGCTCCAGATCCTGAATGGTAGGCATAATCATACCTCCTCATGCGAGTTCCGCAGTATCCGCTCGACCGGCGTGTAATTTATCTTGAAACCGAAGTGCCCGGGGCCCAGAATGTCGATACCCCGGGGCGATCTGAACCTCTCGACCGCTTTCAGGCAAATAACGGCGACATCCTGTCCCTCCGCTATCTTCGTATTCGTGTACGGCTCTCCCGTCTTCCCATCAACCACGATCAACATGTCCGGACTAGTAACGAATGGCTTTCCATCTTTCCACGAAATATGGTTCTCGTTTTTGAACCAGATCTTCATCTCTTGCCCCGCAAACTCGCCATCACCATGGAAAGTGTGGTACCCCCAGTAATAGCCGTCCCTATCCTCCCACTCCTTGCCGGTGACCTTGCCGCGCAGTACGATCCAGCCGCCAAGCATCCCGCTCACTTCGAGGGCCGGATCCTTCCCCTTCTCCCTCGCTTCCCGGATCGACCTCCCTATCCCGAGGCACATGGTCAGCGTGTCGCGAACGACCACCTGTTTCATGTCGCGCCCGCTCAACAGGAAGCCGGCGTCGCCCGTCAATCCAAACGCGGCCGCGCTGAGCATCTTGCCGATCCTCTCCGCCATGAGATAGTTGGAGGCATCGCGAATGACCACTACGTTCCCCCACTCGTCCACGGACGTGATCGGCCACATGGGTTTCTCGGCAAGATACGGCGTAGTCTGCTGGGCTTCGGGTATGGCCCTCCCGGTATAGTCCCCATCCACCACCTTGAGGCCGAGACTCAGCGCCGCGGCAATCCCGCCCGGCGTGTTGGCCCCCCCAAGCTCGATCGGGACAACGGCGTCCAGCCTGACCCCGCGGAATGCGGCCAATTCCTCCATTGCCCTGGCCAAAACGGTCTTCTGATCGTAAAGGCGACCGCTCAAACCGAATGATTTCATCTGCTCCTTCGTATGCTCCGTGATGGGCGCGATCGACCCCATTAGAAAGGGGCAAACCGTCCAGTCGTCGTCCGCGACCGCGTCCGGCTGAGACCAAGTGATAACCGTCCCCTTTTCCATCTCTCCTTTCAGGGACGCGATCCCGTCCTCAGGCTGCCCGCCACCCCCGGTGCCCATGAACGTACAACCGCGAACGAAATCCTCGATGTCCCTCAAGGTCCGCAATACGGGCTGCGGCATCTTGCTCCCTCCCCTGGAATTGAACGGAGATTTCGCCAATCGCCTTACCCGTTCGGCGCAGCGGAGAGACGCCCTTTGTTCAAGCGGCACAACGAGTCCGTCCATGTCTGGTGCAAAGACACATCCGGATTTACGGGGCAACGGGAATAGAGGGTCCGCCGCCAATGTCAGGCGGACAAGTGGCGCATCGCCAGGGCCATCTGGATGTTTAGACAGTGAGGTTCCGCAAGAGGGTCATACCCGAGGATCTCCCTGATTTTTTCCAGGCGATATCGCAGGGTGTTGCGGTGTATGTACAGGCGGCGAGCCGCTTCGGAGACACTACCCCCACAGGATAGGATGGCGTCCAGGGTGGCGACCAGCCCCCCCTGGCATGATTCGTCGTAGTCCAATAGGGGGCCGAGGATCCTGGTCGAGAACTCGCGGCGACTCTCGGGCGTGGACAGAGAATACAGGTGGTGATACCCAGCCAGATCCGCTATGTGAAAGACCGATTCCCCCGGGCTTATGCGCTTGCCCATCGCCAGCGCGTCGCGGGCCTCGGAGTAACTGCGCCTCATCTCCTGGGGATCACCAAACGCATTGCCTATGCCTACGGCCACCGACGATTTCCTCGCCTTCAAGGCGTCTGCCATACCTCCGGCGAGCCTGACAGCCGCCTTCTTCACTCTGGCCGGAGTTACGTCCCTACCGATGTCCATCAGGACAACCACGGAATTACCTCTGCGGATCGGCGTATGGTTCGGCGAATCCTTCTCCAAAATCGACCTGAGTACATAGTAGTTGTCATCAGAGTCCTGGTCCGACGATTGTAGTCGCCGGGATCCCTCGAAATCGCCGCTTTCCCATCGCGCTATCAATACCACGCCCTTGTCCTGGACGCGCCAGCCGAGGGACTGGCAACGCGAGCTTATGTCGTCGTAGTTCGCGCCCGCGATAATCTCGTCAAGCAGGTCGCGATTCAGGTGGTTCCTGACCTCCTGCACGACTCGCTCCTTTTCCATGTAGTAGGCGAGGACCGTACAAGCCTGTTCCAAAGCCATCATGTGCAAGCGGGTCAGGGGCGATAGATTGACCCACACGACTACCGCCCCATACTTCGATCTGCCGATTCGTATGTAACGTCGAACGAAGACGTCCGGTTTCGCGGGGTATTGACCGGCGGGCAATACATCCTCTCCGTTGAGATTGTCCCCCAGATCCACGATGACCGAGGCTCTCGATCTGAACCTCTCGCTGAAGTCTGAAAGGGGAGTGGTTTCCTTCGGCCAAGCCGCCTCCAGAACGTTCCCCCACTTGTCCAGGATCATCACCGGGTTGCCCACGAGGTCCACGATCAGGGATACCAGCTCGGGCATGCGTTTGCCCTCGAAGAACACATCGGTCATCTTCGTGTGCGCATCCATCGCGTACTCCAGTTGGCGCGTCTGGCGGTTGACGATCTCACGGTATATCGGGTATATGACGTCAATGTAGGCGACGTCGTCCGGCATCTTGAACAGCGGCAAGGAGATCTGATCGGCCTTCATCTTCAACGCCAGTGGGAGATCGTCTTTGTATCCCTCGGGATGGGCCAGTATGGCCAGCGCCGAGCATCCTTTGCGAGAGGCCGCCTCCATGAGGTTCATCTGATCGTACAGGGCGCCTCTCAGGTTGAAGAATGCCGTTATGAGGAATTCATTGCCCTTGAGCCACTTCTCGGCGTCCGGAACCTCTATGACCGTAACGTGCTGAATCAAGCGGTCAAGGCCCGCCTCTCCGGCCACCAGAATGAGATTGCCTACCCCTTCGAGCGCCATAGCTTCGCGGACTGTCAGACCCACGGTGTCTCCCCCTCAACGGTCCGTTGGTTATCTGGATCCCGCAGCGCACGCTCGTCTGAATCATCGATCTTGTGTCTATAAATATACTTGTGCCATTTAATATACCACGATCTATCCAGGCGGGAATATTACTCCGAAAGGCGTAACGCCTCGCCAACAACGCGCACGGCATCGTTGATAGTGCATGCCGTCGGCAAACACGTCGTCCCCGCGCACACCCGCACCATAGGACCGCGCGCGCCATCCGGCCGGGCTCCGGTATAGAGGACGTCCACCCCCGGGAAGAACCCTGAGGCCAGGGCCAGGAGTGCGTCCCGCGTGCCGGCGTCCTCGCGATCCCCGGTCACTTCGACCCGCACCGGATAAAGGTAATGGAGGGCCGCGGCAGCGTAAGGTGCCGCCGACAATCCGTGTTTTTCGTAGGAGCCCGCAAACGCTCTAAGGCATCTCAACGCCGCGTCAGCGTATCCCTCCACGCGTGTAGAGTCGAGGTCTCGCGGCCCCCGCATCCAATCCGCCATCCCATGGGCTCGTCGCAGAACTTCAGCGGCTCGCGAGTTCTGTTCCAGGGATTTCACGGGATTCCTCAAGACCCCTCGGGAGGCCGTGGGAATATCGAAGAATCCCCCACCCCGCTCATCCCAGTAGTTTTTCAGGCAATACGCGAGGATATCGCGGGCGACGACAGAGCGACCGTCCCCGGAGGGGTCTTCGAGCAGGGCGCCACACATCTCTATCTGGTCCTCGAATAGGCCTCCCCCGTGCGGGCCGTCATCGTCAACGAAGTGACACATCCCTTCGCCCTTCGTGTAAGCCTCATCGAGCAACGCGTCCAATATCGTTTCGGCCCGCTCCATTAGGGTCGGATCGCCAAGGTATCTCGACGCGCGGATGAGGGATGACGCCATCCGCGCGTTCCAGTTCACGTAGATTGCGCGGTCGATTCGGGGCGGAATCCTCTTTCGTCTTTCCTCAAGCGACAGCCCGTAGTACGCCTCGTCCGCGTCCTGGCTGCCGTAATAGCCACCCCTCTCCCGCCACAGAGTGGAATCGAGGTAGTCCACGATCTCGACGCAGATCCCACGGTAATAGTCTCTGCCTGTGACCTTGTATGCGGATGCGTACGTGAGCAAGAGCCAGGCGTTGTCTTCGAGCATCTTCTCGAAGTGGGGTACCGACCAGTCCCTGGTCGTGGAGTACCTGAAGAATCCCCCCATAACGCGGTCGTACATTCCGCCCCTAGCCATGCCGTCCAGCGTTCGCGTCACGACTTCCAGGAGGGAGGCCCTCCCTGTACGCGCGTACATCTCGAGCGCGAAATCCAGGGCCTCGGCGTAGGGGAACTTGGGCTGAGTCCCGAATCCGCCGTAACGACTGTCAAAGGATCCCTCGACGACGGCCATGAATCTCTTAACTATCTCCGAGTCCAGTACGCCTTCCACCGGAGGCGCCTCCAGGTAGCCGGCATTCCACGCGTCCAACCCGCGCGTCTCCTTATAAACCTTGGACACTCTATCGAGAACCCGCTTGAACTCGTTAGCGGGCATGTAGGTGAACCCCGTCAACACCTCACCTTCGGAGTTGAGAAACGCCGTGGAAGGCCATCCACCCATATTGTAGCGCCTGTTCACTTCGGGTCGCCTGTCCGTGTCGACGCGAACGGGTATGAATCCAGTGTTGAGCCTGGCGGCCACGTCGGGGTCGGAGTAGGTAGTCTCGTCCATCACGTGGCACCAGTGGCACCACGTTGCCCCTATCGCGAGCAGCACCGGTAATCCCCTGTCCCTCGCTTCATGGAACGCCCCCTCGCCCCATTCCCGCCACCGGATCTGAGCCGCCCGCGTCGAATCCGTCACGCCTTTCTTCACAGTGTTCGCCCCCACTAAACGTAATCGCCCCCGTATTCGGGACGCATATAGCATAACCGATGGCGAGCCGCCAACCCCCGGCGAGCGCCGCGCGCCATCGCGCCGACCCGAATGAATGGAGGGCACCCATGCGAACAATACTCTTGCGCGCCGCCACGGGATCGCATGAGGCGCCGGATGGGGGTTTGAACATTGCACGACACCGCTGTCGAACCTGATATCGAATCAAGACCGCTAGGCAACATCCCCGGCATGGACGCCGTGAAGGAAAGGCTCGCGGACGTACTCCGTCCCACGGGCCCAATGCGCGCCCCCGCCGCGCACGTGGGGGAGTCACCGGGAAAACTCCTCAGGCCGGCCCTCACCCTGCTCTGCGCCTCGCTTGCGGGGGGAGTTACCGAAGATGTCATCGACGCGGCCGTCGCCGTGGAATTAATACACACCGCGTCGCTCACGCACGACGACGTCGTGGACGAATCGGACAAGAGGCGCGGGCGCCCGTCCGTTCGATACCAGTTCGGAAATAAGACAGCCGTCCTGTTGGGTGATTACCTTTTCACCACGGCATTCGAGTTGCTCAACAGGGGAAGGAAACGCTCCGTGATCAGGTCTCTCTCCGCGGCCATCAAGTCGATGAGTTCGGGAGAGTTGATGCATCTCGCCAGCACTTACAGGGTGGACCTCACCGAGGACCAGTATCGCCGGTACATATACCTGAAAACCGCGAGCCTTATGTCGGCGAGTTGCGAGGCGGGGGCTCTGGCCGCGGGGGGCCGAGATTCACTCGCCAGGCTGACGGGGACATTCGGCATGAACCTCGGCATGGCCTTCCAGGTTATTGACGACCTTCTGGATATGACTGGATTGGCCTCGACCGACGGTAAGCCATCGTGGATGGATCTGCGCCGGGGCATCGTGACGCTGCCGCTCATCAGGCTCATCACGGTTGACGGCTGGGGCGAGAGGGTGTCCTCCCTGTGGGATAGCGGGGATGAATGGATGTCCGATGGCGCAACGTCCGCCCTGATGAAAGAGATGTCCGGAGCGCTCGAACGGCATGGATGCCTCGCGTATGCCTTCAACGTGGGCAGATCGTACATATCGTCCGCGTTGGAGTCGCTTTCGGGCTTCGGCGGCTCTCCCGCGCTCGACACCCT
>Ga0334890_1005580_pt1 | contig 10558 bp, 15 predicted proteins | sample GraSluR1_MG_3_FD_207220 | JGI IMG/M metagenome (GOLD analysis project Ga0334890, IMG submission 207220) | Sludge microbial communities from methane-producing bioreactor in Wageningen University, Netherlands - Granular Sludge_31_08-R1 | ecosystem: Engineered > Bioreactor > Anaerobic >... | reverse complement strand
AAGCGGACCGTGGAATAAATGCGACCGGGACTATTCAAAACCAGATTGTTGTCGGCGATATCAGCTGAATTTGTTTTAGGACCGGATCATTTACAAGGATATTCTCCATAATTGGGGGTTTAAGCCGCCTCGAAAACCTCACCGCGGAGAATTTAACGGTGTTTGTTAAAACGCTAATGGGCTACAGCTACAAGATGGTGGAGTTTGTGCTTTGCGGTACACGCGCCTTTCTTCGGTTTCTGCACAGTAAAAAAGCATTGCCGACAGATTTATCGGACTCGCTACCCTGTATGCAGGTCCGGAAACAAACCCGGATACCGTCCGTGTGGAACAAGGATGATTTGCTGAAGCTGTTGGCGGCGATTGACCGGGGCAACCCATCCGGGAAACGGGACTATGCAATCATTTTGCTGGTGACCAGACTGGGACTACGTTGCATTGATGTGAAACGCCTGACTTTTTCAAACTTTAACTGGAATGACAATTACCTGGAGTTTTCACAATCCAAAACCGGTCGTCCCGTTCGTTTACCGCTTTTGAAGGATGTCGGCTGGGCGGTGATTGATTACCTGCAAAATGGACGCCCTGTCAGTGATTCTCATTTTGTGTTCCTGCGGCACCTGGCACCGATTGCGCCTTTTTCCGATGAAGATCATCTGCATCAGATGATTGTCAAACACATGCGCATAGCGAAATTGCCGGTTTCTGGGAGGAAAAAGATTGGCATGCACTCCCTGCGGCACACACTGGCAACGACCCTGATGGAACAGCAAACGCCTATTCAGGAAATCGCGGATATTCTCGGTCATCAGAGTACGGAATCCACGCCGATATACCTGAAGAGCAGCTTGAATCTGCTACGTGAATGTGCGCTCAGTCCGGAGGTGGAATAAATGGAATACACTTCTGGATTTGCACCGTATATTATTGGATTGATTGAGCAGAAACGGGCTTTGGGTTACAAATATGGCACTGAATCCGATACGCTCCGCCGCTTTGATATGTTCTGCATGGAGCGCTATCCGCATGAAGCCGCTCTATCTCGTGAAATTATGCTGGATTGGGCAACCAAACGGCCAGGTGGGCATCCCGGCACTTTACAGGGGCGCATTACCCCAGTAAAAGAATTGGCAAAATATATGATCCGACTGGGATATGAAGCTTTTGTTTTCCCCAAGGGAATGATGCCAAGGGTTCCGCGGTATATGCCGCATATATACTCCAATGAAGAATTGAGGCGGGTATTTGAGCAAACTGACCAATGCCGCTATTGCTCCGAAGTCCCGCAACGCCATCACATCATGCCGGTTTTCTTCCGTCTGCTGTATGGATGTGGTCTGCGTCTTACAAAGGCTCGTTTGCTGAAGGTCATGGATGTGGGTCTGAAGGTGTAATTACCGTTACAAACGCAAAATTAGATAAACACCGTCAGCTTCCAGTAACGCCTGAGATGCTGGAAAGATTGAAAACCTACCATCAAAATGTTCACCCTGCGTCAGTCCCGGAAGATTGGTTTTTCCCCGGGTATGGCGGCAAGCCGATGACAAGGGGCAACGTGGAGAAAAACTTACGTAGGTTTCTTTGGCAAGCGGGCATTTCCCATGGCGGGCGTGGTAAAGGTCCTCGCGTACATGATTTTCGTCATACAATGGCGGTTCATTGTTTACGGCGCTGGGTATTGGAGGAAAAAGACTTACGGGCATATCTCCCTGTATTGCAGGCGTATCTGGGGCATGTATCTCTGAGCGATACCGCCTATTACCTTCATTTAACCGCTGATTTGTTCCCAAATATCACAGAGCAGGTAGAACGTGCCTTTGGCAACATCATTCCGAAAGCAGGTGGTTATGATGAAAACCACTGATTTCGCCAAAAACCTAACCACCTTTTTTGGAAATTACTTGCCGGGTGTTAAGAATCTGAGCGGAAATACAATTCTCTCATACCGTGATGCTTTCCGCCTGTTGCTCATGTTTTGCAGGGACGTCCGCAAGATCACCCCGGAAAAATTGTGCTTCAAAATGTTTAACATCGGGTTGGTATCTGACTTTTTAGAGTGGCTGCAAAACGAGAGAGGCTGTTCCATTGCCACCAGGAACCAACGACTTGTTGCCATCCATGCGTTTTTCCATTACGTTCAGGTACAGGAGCCGGGACAGATCCATTTGTGCCAGCAGATTTTACAGATTCCGTGTAAAAAGTGCCAGCAGCCGCTTGTACGGCACCTCACACCGGAGCAGTTGAAGGATTTGCTGGCATCCCCCGATGCTTACACCCAATCCGGCCGCAGGGATATGACACTGCTAAGCGTTCTGTACGATACCGGGGCGCGGGTACAGGAGCTTTGTGATTTGCGTGTGCGTGATATCCGGTTGGATCATCCGGCGGTGATTGACATTGACCGGTAAGGGACGCAAAACCCGGCATGTGCCAATTTTAGGCAATACTGTGGAGCTTCTGCGGGCATACATGCGAGAAAGCGGACTGCTGCAAAATGCAAAGTTGGATACTCCGTTGTTTTTCAACCAGCGGCATGCTAAACTAACGCGCGGTGGAATCAGCCACATCCTGCAAAAATATGCGGCAGCAATGTCCAAAGAATACTCGAATATGCCTTCGGCGCTTACGCCGCATGTTCTAAGACACTCAAAAGCGATGCACTTGTACCAAGCCGGGGTCAACCTTGTTTATATCCGTGACATTTTAGGGCATGTGGATATCGCTACCACAGATATTTATGCCCGTGCCGACACGGAATCCAAGCGCAAGGCACTGGAAAGCGCCTATCCGGACATTACCCCTGATGTTCTGCCGGAGTGGAAATGTGATAAAAATTTGCTGGGTTTCTTAAATAGCCTTTAGCTGTTTCTCAATTTATTATGCTTAGTGTATGCGCCGCAAGGCTCGCATCCATGCGGCGCACACACATTCACTGTGCATTTTCAATCACTGTACATTAGGCGGACCATTTTCCCCATTAGCTGCAAATATCTACCTTAACGAAGCAGACTGGGCATTTGACGCCATTAGGCGCAAAACGGCGGAAAAAGGCTATGAAGCGGTCAATTACCACCGGTTCGCCGACGATATAGTGATCACCGTAAGCGGACACAACAGCAAACGCGGATGGGCTGAACGAGCACTGCAGCGGCTAAAGGAACAACTGAAACCTTTGGGCGTGGAACTCAATCCGGAGAAAACCAGAATGGTCAACGTCCTTAAAGGAGAGTCGTTTGCCTTTTTGGGATTTGATTTGAGGCGAGTACAAAATCGAAATAGAACCGGATACTTCATACTCATGACACCGAGAAAGAAAGCACGCACAGCGGTCAAAACCCGCATCCGCGAGATCATCCAAAACGGAGGGGCAAAACCGGCGGAAAACCTGATCAAACAAGTCAACGCCGTGCTGGTGGGATGGGTGAACTATTTCCGAGTTGGGAACTCCAGCCGTGCATTCAGCGAAGTGCGGGATTACACGGAGATGAAAATTCGAACCCTGCTGACCAGAAGGAAACGGAGGAAGAAGCGTAGCATCGGATGGCGGAGGTGGAGTAACGAGTACCTCTATGACGTGCTGGGGCTTTACTGGGACTGGATAGTCCAACCCCTAAAAAGCGCAGAAGGATACCGGTGAAAATGTCCGCCACCCGATAGGTCCCATAACCCTTTTGACGAAGTTTACGGGGTGAGCTGCTTGAGGGAAAACCTCACGAGCAGTTCTTATGGGGAGGGATTGGAAACGGGTCGCTAAACGACACCGCGCCAGTCCTTTACCCGACAGCTTATTTTCAAAGAACTAAAACGTCTGTACAAACTAGACGTGATCTCCAGCGGAGCGCCTGCAACTGTGGAAGCCCTGGTACTGGTGTCCATGCTGACCCTGGTCGTAAGCCATCGGGTGCTGAACCAGATCCGTCTTCTAGCGCCAGAGAAGAGCGAGCGGTTTACTCCCCTCCGTTGGGGCGAAACCTTTTATTCGGTGGCGCATGTCGTAATGTCTCGCACCCTTAAATATGCGGGAATTGATGATGATCCCACCATGCTCCTGTTGTTTTTAATGGAAGAAGGGGTTGATCCTAACGTCCATCGAAAACGCCTATTGTCAAGTTGGGTTAAGGCTAATTCCCAGGGATTATGTTCCAGTAAGTAACAAATCTGGTAAATAGATCACGCATGGCCGGGTAATAGTTGCCCGGTAGTTTTCTTTTTATGGAATGCCGATGTGATTATTTTAGTAAAAACAATTAAAATGTGCAGTTTTCACGATAATATTGTGCCGCAGCGAATAATTATGTGCTGTTTTAGCAGGTTTCATGGGAATTTTAATTTGTCGTTTGTGCCGCTATGAAAGTGCCGTTCTACAGCTTACAACGCGGAAGACCAATTAATACAGGTAAACAAGTGCTCTGATAACAGCCTGGTTGCTGCCTATACTTACAACCATGATGGACTGAGACGCAGCAAAACCGTTTACACAAGCGGGCAGGCAGTAGTGACTAATTTCCACTGGGATGCCTTTGGCAACATGGTGCGGGAAAGCGATGCCAACGGAAACACCAAGAGACAGTATTATTATGATCCCTATGGAAATTTATTATCCTTTAAAACTCTTTCAGCCGGTCCTTACTTCTATTATCATAATTTACGCGGTGATATAATCATGATAAGTGATAATATTCCCAACCAGGAATATTATCAGTATGATCCCTGGGGCAGGAGAGCTTTTATTCAATGACTGAGAAGCAAATATGGTCTACTAACAAGACATTTTTGGATGAAGGTATAGCTGAAAAGGCTAAATTTCTTTTATCTACCTCTATAGATGAATTAAGAGCTGGTACTTATTTAGAAAAAGAAATAAATTATATATTAAAAAATGGTTATAGACTATCAGATGATGCCACAATGCTTATACCAAAATAAAAATAAAATGAAAGGTGATGAATAAATGAATTTTGAAAAAAAAGTCAAAGATGCAGTTAGGATATTAACATCTGGAAGGTTATTTTATATTGAACAAATAATCTATGATAAAGAAAATTTTGGGAATATAGACGTTGTATTAAAATCAGCTGATATAAATATTCGCTTTATAAGAGATAGAGGTGATGTTTGGTGTCAGTTAGGAATTCCAGATCAAAAGAAAGAATGGTTTTTTTTAGAAGATGTTTTAACCATAATAGGCATTCAAGTTGAACCCTTTGATAATGAAATATTTGAGATGATGACTAAACTATCAAAAATAATAAGTGATAATATAGATTTAATAACTCAAGCATTTAATAAAAATAATTTCTATGCAACCAGAAGGAAGCTTAAAGAAATGCCAAAAGGAAGAATATCTGACATTTTTGGAATTGAATTAAAAGATGATACCAAGGAGTAATCAGGTAATCAGGGGGACGTACCTATTGATTCCAACTTTGGTTGATGCATATTATTTTTATTGGTAGACTTGGAATTGAGAGGGTCACATCCATGACGCGACAGGCCTGTAAGAGAAGTGAGAATAGGCTTTATCAGTAATCCTCAAATAAGATACACCTGTTACGTCTTACCTAAGAACGTAATATTTGTAACTACTTAGGCTAGACTTCCCCCGGTTAATTGGAAACCAACCTAAGCAACTTTTCTTGGTTCTCGTAGTTTTCTAGGGTTTCATATCGATTGCTGAATGTAGTCTGAACCGGTTGCAAAAAACCTCGATGTATTCAAAGATTTCCAGCTTCGCTTCTGAACGGCTTTTGTAGTAATATAAAAACTTATATAGGCGGCACCCTCATAAATAGCAGCAACAGCCAAATTACCTGCTTTATCGACGGTTGCAACAGGGCAACCTATTATGATTACAGCGACGAGGGTGATCTGATTTCCATAAACAATTCTTACAAGGAAACGAAAGGTATCAAGTACGACCATTACGGCAACATGATCGAATACAGCCCTGCCGTTTCTAACAAATACAACCTGCTTCACAACGGCAGCATGGAAGTTGCAGGCGCCGAAGGAAACCTTCCTGCCGATATGATGAAAATGGAAATATCACAAAAGCAACGACTGGTAGAAATAATATTGATACGTATGAATATGACCCGGATAACAGATTAATAAAATGGTCCAACAATGGGATTGTAAAAAAGACCTACGCCTACGATGCCGTAGGCAGCCTATTGACCTGACCAAAGGAAGCAACACCTATAATTACAACAACGCCAATGAAATTACCAACCAGGGATTCACCTACGATGACAATGGGAATATGACCAGCGATGGGACATACAAATACACATACGACGCGGAAAACCAGTTAATGCAGGTAAACAGGTGCTCTGATAACAGTCTGGCAGCAACTTATGCTTATTATCACAATGGACTGAGACGCAGCAAAACCGTTTAAACAAGTGGGCAAGCAGTAGTTACCAATTTCCACTGGGATGCCTTTGGCAACATGGTGCGCGAAAGCGATGCCAGTAGAAACACCAAAAGGCAGTATTATTATGATTCATATGGCAGCCTAATAGCTTTTGAAACGCCTTCTTCCGATCGTTACTACTATCATCATAATTTACGCGGTGATGTAATTTGTGCAAAAAATACAGACGGCATCGGTAGTGATTACCGCTATGATCCCTGGGGATGCCCTTTAGATAGCCTAACCGGGGATTTGCAGCCCTTCAGGTACGCCGGGTATTATTATGATGAAGAGACGGGGTTGTATTATCTCAAGAGCAGGTACTACAGCCCGACGTTGGGGAGGTTTTTGACGAGGGATGGGTATGGATATGTAAATTATGGGAAACCTCAAACATTAAATTTATATGCTTATGCTGAGAATAATCCGGTTAGTAACACCGATCCAAGCGGTCATTTTGTACCGCTTTTAGCGGGTGGTGCAGCGGCGTTAGCCCCAGGAGAAGCAGCAGCAATTGCAGCTTTGGGAACAGCAGCAGTAGCGGCAACTGTAGAGCTTGTCGATTTAATCGGTGAAAGAATATATGCTCAGAATAAGAAGCAAGCAAAAAAAGTAATTGAGGGATTAGAAAGAACTGTTAAAAAACACGAAGAAAAATTAAGAGGAGATCCCGATAGTATTTATATACCACATTGGGGTTCAGAAATTAAAGCAGCCCAAGATAGAATTAATAAATTAAAAAAACGCTGGAATATTAACTGAGATAAAGGATGTGTTATTGTTGCTAGTTAATAATCGATTATATAAAAAAATTGAGAATAAAATGAATGAGCTACAGTTTTTAGAATATGATATAGACACATTTCCCGCTGATTTAAGCGACTTGTCAGAAGCAAGCAACAGATATCTTGAAATAATACAACAGTTTTTGATAGTCGATGCAAATAATGAGGATGAAGTATTAGATAGTTTAATTAATTTACAGTTAACTATGGAACATATGAAATTCCATATTGATAGTGGCCTGCCATTATTAAAAAATCTACTAGAAAAAATATAAAACTCAACTTTTGGTGCGACAAAGCCTAGGTTGTAAAGTTTAGCAGGCGGAAATCCCGCTTGGAAAGACTGTAGCCAGTCACCAATAGCGAGTCTTGGGTGCCTGCTGAAGATAATGAATTGTCAAATTCAGTGGTAACTACTCAGGCTACCACCTGAGAATTCAGGAAATAAAGGAACTGTTGTGTCCAAGAACGGCAGGTCATACGTCCAACTTTAAGACTTCAATACAATTTGGGACATAGGGATTCCCTAATAGGGCATCCCGAATTGCCCCCAGTACCGGGACAGAATTCTTTTTAACCGTAGAGATATAGCCCCTGATCCGGCAAAAGATCTTGGCGCCCCGAACGGATCGGAAGCCGCCGGAGATCTTCTGCTGAACCTTGGTCATTCGAATATCTTGTTCGGCCTGGTTGTTGCCGAAGGGAATGCGAAAATCGAACATGAAGTTCAGCGCCTCCGTTCGGTGTTTATCAAGACGCTCCAGCAGATTTTTCGCTTTGGTTTTTTTAAGCCTGCCCCGCTGTCCCTTGGGCCTCGGCCAGACTTCGAAGAATGGATTCTCATGATACCCGAGGGTGATGATACTGCTGTAACGTCGCTCAAAATCGATAAGCTGTTCCATCTCCAGATATGTCTTGGAATGATCTTTTGCTTCATCCGCCGCCGCCAGAGCGTCTTTAAGCAGGTCTTTCATCCGCCCGGCCCAAGCCTGGTTTTCATTCTCGTCTACCCAGGTCAACTCCCGCAGGTGATGGTCGTTGCAGAGGGAGTGCCCGCAGAGAAAGTACTTGAAGTAGGATTTCCAAAAGTCGTGTTTGGCGATACCCCTATAAAACGGCAAGATTCCCATCTCGTCCATAGCCTCGGCGCCGCGCTTTTGGTGAATGCTGTAATAAGTCAGGCTCGACGTGCCTACCGTGTGCAGCCAATGGGTCTTCCCCTCTACCCGGGCGCCGGTCTCATCACAGTTGATGACCGGGGAATTTAAGAGCTGCCGTTTGATCTCCTGCTCGGCGCTTTCCAGCGCTTCATAGCAGATTTTGTTAGCGGTGAACAGGGAGCCCTCGGAAACGGCCGGCCGAACAGGTCGGCAAATAGTTCCTAGACCCGGTCGTAGGGGATGAGCTGGTACTGATTCAGGTAGACAGCCAGTGCTTTAATCAGGGGACCGTACTGCACCGGCTAGTTCACACTTTCGGGAAAGGGCGCCTTGTTGCAGGCGCCGCAGACGGAGCAGGTTTTCTGCTCGACTTGGTGCTCGGTCACCTCCAGCTTTAAAGGTGGTGTATCTACTACCTGGCGCCTTTCGAAAGACTCGGCCTTTGTGGGGAGAGATACGCCACAATGTTGGCACTGCGTCACCCGGTGCACCTCTACTTTGTCCGGTGTCGGCGTCATCTTCAGGGTGCGGCCGGGATGCCCTATTTGAGCGCCGCTTTTCTTGCCGCTCTTTTTGCGCAGGCTTTTGGTTCTCTTTAAACCATCACTGGAAGGGGGTTTGCCGCTGTTCCTGCTGTTGGTGTTGATCCGGCTTTCCAGTTCTCTGACTCTTGCCGCAAGAATATTGACTTGGGCAACCAGTGTTTCAACCAGGGCGAACACCGCATCCGGCCCTTGGTCATAGATGGCCCGGATCTTCTCGCGTTTCACCTACAGCTCACCTCCGGGTAGGTTTTTGGCCAGAAGATACAGGTAAACAGCCTTGACGGGGACTTTGAGCCTGGTATAACGGTCGTTGCGGCTGCGGCCCTTGGTGTCGCCGGCATAACGCCAGTTAGCCGCCTTGTAACAGGCGCCCCGGAACCGGTCTGTCTCCACGAAGGTTTCTAAAAGAATTAGGCTGTGGCCGTACTTGCTTTGCCAGTCACCCTGGATACGCTTGATAACAATAGAGAGGATGTGGCTGGCCAGGTGGGGGATTTTCACCCAGGGCAGGATTAGAAAGCGGGTGTTGTTGGTTAAAAAGCGCAGGTGATTGATCCTGGTGTCCCTGTCCCAGCCGATAAAATCATCCCGGGCGGCGCAGCTCCAGGCGGCGGAGCCAAAGAGCAGGCAGGCCAGCGGGCGACTTTGGTTGTCAAGGATCAGGTACTTCATATTCTCGCCTACGGCGCCATTGAAGCTAAGATAGTGGTACCGGTAGAGCAGATATTTGAACAGGCGCCAGGACGGGTGGCCGGGCTCGATTGCTTCTATCTTTAGAGGGAGCAAGTCCTTTAATTTGCCGGCGATGACGACTGTGTCATGGGGAACCTCGATGACCGATATGTTCGAGCCCCGGACAAAAGCCTCAGACTTGCGGCGGGGCAATACGACTTGCCCCCGCTGTTCCAGCTTGAGCAGGAGATCCCGGCAGGCCATATCTTTCAGCTGCCCGAGGGGAGAACGCCAATTCCATAGTTGGCACAGTTCCCTCGACAGCCTGCTGCGGCTCCAGGAAGGGTTGTCACAGATCAACTGCCTGACTGTCTGGACGTGATATTCGGTTATATCGGTTACCCGGAATTCAGCTTCTGTTTCCATGCTTTTATATTACATGTTTTGCAGCGCTGAGTTCAGTACTATTTTCCAATTAAGGGGCTGTTTAATGAATAAGTTTTTTCAGGCTGAGTAGTTACGAAAATACAAAGCTAAAAATCCTGGGAGTTAGAGGGTTAAAACCCCTATTATAATTAGAAACTTGACGCGGGCCTCAAGTATCCTTTTAATGTGGCGATGTGCTGATTTTAATGTGTCGCGGGACACTTGGTTACTGGATAAACTTAGCGACACCATCTTCTATAATGCGCTTGGCTTCTTTCAGGGTATTGGCGGCAAATAATTCTTCCATAACGTTGTCCAGCGCTTCCAGGCTGTCTATCTGTTGGATTTTTTGCTGCAAGCCGGCGGTGTCCGCCTTAAACCTCTTCGATAAGAATTTGCATATGGCATCCTGCTTTGCCTCAACCCTACCTCTGGCTTCACCTCTGGCCTCTCCTTCAATTCTTCCTTCTTCCCGGCCTTTCTCATGCCAACTGGTGGTAATTTGCATGATGGCGTCAGCCTCCTTCCTGTCTATACTGTCCAATTCCTGGTAAA
>Ga0334890_1005563_pt1 | contig 10577 bp, 8 predicted proteins | sample GraSluR1_MG_3_FD_207220 | JGI IMG/M metagenome (GOLD analysis project Ga0334890, IMG submission 207220) | Sludge microbial communities from methane-producing bioreactor in Wageningen University, Netherlands - Granular Sludge_31_08-R1 | ecosystem: Engineered > Bioreactor > Anaerobic > Unclassified... | reverse complement strand
TAGAACGAAAAGTTAGGAGAATTACTATGAAAATTAATATTATACCTGCAGGCATTTATGATGCCAATTGTTATATTTTATTGGATGAAACTTCTGGTGAAGCTGCAGTTATTGATCCCGGCGGGGATGCAAACATTCTTATAGATAATATAAAATCCTTAAAGGCAAAAGTTAAAATGATTTTATTGACTCACGGACATGCAGATCATACTGGGGCAGTAAGTGAACTTAGAAACGAATTTAAGTGCAATGTATATATAAATGAAAAAGATGCAGAGTTTATAAAGAAAAAGGTGCCTATTTATGGAAATGAAAATGAGAATGGAGATAAATTTCTTAAAGAAGGTGATGTACTTCATTTTGGAAACTATGAAATTAAATGTATAGAGACACCAGGACACACACCTGGAGGTATGTGTTTTTTAATAGGTAATGTGGTTTTTACTGGTGATACTCTGTTTCAAAGATCTATTGGAAGAACAGATTTTCAAGGTGGAAATTTTGAGAGTATAATAAAAAGTATAAAAAATAAATTGTTAACACTGCCAGATGATACAGTAGTTTATCCAGGTCATGGTCCGAAATCCAGCATAGCCTTTGAAAGAAATAACAATCCTTTTTTATAGATTGCTATTATTTAATTGCTTTTTAAATATTCAAAGTTAGAAATTAGTGGAGATAATATGGCTAAAATAAAAGTTGCTGATGAAAAGTTTAAATATGAAATATATAATGTATTTCATTTGTTTTATGATGAAGTGAAATTTGTCAATGACAGTAAATATGACTATAAGCTGGTTGTTAAAATGGATAGTATAGAAGTTTCACAGGGCAGTATATGTGAAATTTATGAATATGAAAAAGAACTGACAGAAAAAGAAAATGTGAAAAAGATTTTATATAGGCACTTAAGTAAAGTTACAGGGAAAAATTTTCCCTGGGGGACTCTTGTGGGAATAAGACCTACTAAAATAGTATTAAGATTATTGAAAGATGGCAAAACCACAGAACAGATTAAGAAATATTTTAAGCATCATAGCTTGACAAGAGAAGATAAAATAAATCTCTGCATAGATGTAGCGAAAATTGAAAAAACTTTTGTGAATAAAAAGAGTAAAAGTATAAGTATATATATAGGTATGCCTTTTTGTCCAACTAGGTGTCTTTATTGCAGTTTTATTTCTGATACAATAAAAAACTGTAAGAATATAGTGGAGGATTATTTAAAGGCAATGTATTATGAGATGGATAGAATAGCAGAATATATTAAAAGTAAAAATCTCAATATTGAATGTGTATATTTTGGAGGGGGAACTCCTACATCTATAGATAACTATCAATTTCATGATACTATGATGAAAATATATAATAATTTTATAGTAAACAACAATGTAAAGGAATTTACTGTAGAATGTGGCAGACCAGATAGCATTAATGAAAGAAAGCTTAATATATTAAAAAAATTTAAAGTTCAAAGAATAAGTATAAATCCTCAAACTATGAATGATTCCACTCTCAAACTCATAGGAAGAGGTCATAATTCTAAAGATATGATAGATAAATTTAAGCTTGCTAGAAACTTGGGATTTAATAATATAAATGTAGATATAATTGTTGGACTTCCCGGAGAAAATTTAAAGGAAATTAAATATACTTGTAATGAAATTTTACAGTTAAGTCCAGAAAGCTTAACTGTTCATGGTATGTCTTTAAAAAGAGGTTCAAAGCTGCATCAAAATATTTTAAATAATATTAAGATGAAAATAGCATCAACTGATGAACTGGATAAAATGTATAATGAAACAGTCAAGCTTTCAAGGAAGCTAAATCTTAAACCCTATTATATGTATAGGCAAAAGAATATGGTGGGCCATATGGAGAATGTTGGCTACTCAATTCCTGGTAAGGAATGTATTTATAATGTAGAAATGATTGAGGAAAGACAGACTATCATAGGAATAGGTGCTAATGCAGTTTCTAAAATTATATTTTTAGATGAAAATAGATTGGAGAGATTTCCAAATTTAAAGGATATAAGAGAGTATACTAAAAGAATAGAAGAAAAAGTTAAAAGTAAAATAGAATTTCTAAATGAATTATATAGTTAAGGAGGACTTAAAATGTCAATTCAAGCACCAAAAGGTACAAAAGATATGCTGCCACAAAATGCATATAAGTGGCATTATATAGAAAATAAATTAAAAGGTATTGCTGAAACTTATGCTTGTCGTGAGATAAGAACTCCCGCTTTTGAAAGTACTGAATTATTCGAAAGAGGAGTAGGGGATACTACGGATGTAGTACAAAAGGAGATGTATACTTTTGAAGATAAAGGCGGAAGAAGTGTAACTCTTAAGCCGGAAGGAACTTCACCAGCAGTAAGAGCTTTTGTTGAAAATTCACTTTTTAATGAAGCACAACCAACTAAATTATATTATTTTACACCTGTATTCAGATATGAAAATGTGCAAAAGGGAAGACTTAGAGAACACCATCAGTTTGGTGTGGAGATTTTTGGATCTAAAGAGGCCTCTTTAGATGCAGAAATAATAAGTATTGCCATGAGGGCTTTTAGAGAATTTGGTATAAAAGGTTTAAAATTAAATATAAACAATATTGGATGTCCTAAGTGTAGAAAGAACTACAATGATGCTTTAAAATCATACTTAAAGAAAAATTACGATGATCTGTGTGATGTATGTAAATCTAGATTTGAAAAAAATCCTATGAGAATATTGGATTGTAAAAATAAAAATTGTAAGAAGATTGTAGAAGGTGCACCAATTATTCTTGATTACGTATGTGATGATTGTAAAGATCATTTTGATAAGCTGAAAAACTATTTAACTGCTCTTGGAATAGAATTTAAGATAGATCCGCTTATAGTAAGAGGTCTTGATTACTATACAAAAACTGTATTTGAAATTATCAATAAAGATATTACTGTTTGTGGTGGAGGAAGATATGATGGGCTTATTCAGGAAGTAGGCGGACCAGAAATGCCAGCAGTAGGATTTGGTATGGGACTTGAAAGACTTATACTTACTTTAGAAGAAGAGGGAATAGAAATACCAAAACCTAATTATATAGATTTATATATTGCATCTATGGATGAAGCAAGTAAAATAGAATCTCTAAAAATTGTAAATGGATTGAGGGAAAAAGGTATAAAATGTGAATGTAATCACATGTCTAGAAATGTAAAAGGTCAAATGAAATATTCTAACAAAGTTGAAGCAGCCTATACTGTTGTACTTGGAGAAACAGAACTTGATCAAAAAAAGGCAAAATTAAAAAGAATGAGCGATGGTGAGCAAATAGATATTGATATAACGGACCTTAGGGATATTGCAGATAAAATTAAATAGCTTATATGAAAATTCTATAATCTTATTTTAGGAGGAGTACTAATGGGAGAAGCATTAAAAGGTCTCAAAAGAACTGTTATGTGCGGTGAACTTAGAGAAAACAGTATAGGAAATACTATTACAGCTATGGGATGGGTTCAGAAAAAGAGAAATCTTGGTGGACTTGTCTTTGAGGACTTCTTCAGGTTGTATTTGGAGAAGAAATAAATGAAGATGCCTTTACAAAAGCTGATACTGTAAAATCAGAATATTGTATAGCTGTTACTGGTAAAATAGTAAAAAGGGAAGCACCTAATGAAAATATGCCAACAGGTATGGTGGAATTACTTGGTGAGAATATAAAGATTCTATCTGAAAGTGAAACACCACCTATATACATAAAGGAAAATTTAGATGCTGGAGAAAATATAAGATTAAAATATAGATATCTCGACTTAAGAAGACCTGATATGCAGAAAATATTTATGATAAGACATAAAACTGCAAAGGTTATAAGAGATTTTTTAGATGAAAAAGGATTTTTGGAAATTGAAACTCCAATTCTTGGTAAGAGTACTCCGGAAGGAGCAAGAGATTATCTTGTACCAAGTAGAAATTTCAATGGAAAATTTTATGCATTGCCTCAATCACCACAACTTTTAAAACAACTTTTAATGGTCTCAGGTTTTGATAAATATTTTCAAATTGCAAAATGTTTTAGAGATGAAGATTTAAGGGCAAACAGACAGCCGGAATTTACTCAGGTGGATATGGAGCTTTCCTTTGTAGAAGAAGATGATGTTATATTACTAAATGAAGAACTTATAAAGAAAGTATTTAAAGAGATAGCTGGAGTAGATGTAAAAACTCCTATAGAGAGAATGCCCTATAAAACTGCCATGGAAAAGTATGGGAGCGATAAGCCAGATTTAAGATTTGGTATGGAAATAAATGATTTAAGCGAAGTGGTTAAAGATACTGAATTTAAGGTGTTCAAAGATACATTGGAAAATGGCGGCAGTGTAAGAGCGATAAAAGCAGAAGGCTGTGGCAGTATGGGAAGAAAACAGATAGACAAATTGGGTGATTTTGTTAAAACTTTTAAGGCAAAAGGCCTTGCATGGATAGCTGTAAAAGAAAATGAGATAAAATCTCCTATAGCTAAATTTTTTACAGAAGAGCAATTAAAGTCTATAGTAACTGCTATAGATGCTAAGGTTAATGATTTAATATTGATAGTTGCAGATAAGGATAATATAGTATTCAAGTCTCTAGGAGAATTGAGACTTCACCTTGCAAAAGAAATGGAACTGTTAAAGAATAATAAAGAGTTTAGATTTGTTTGGGTTACAGAATTTCCGCTTTTATCCTACAATGAAGAGGAAAAAAGATTTCAGGCCGAGCATCATCCTTTTACAATGCCCATGGATGAAGATATTAAGTATCTTGAAAGTGATCCAGGGAGGGTACGTGCTAAAGCCTATGATATAGTTTTAAATGGAGAAGAATTAGGTGGAGGTAGCATAAGAATACATGAAACAGATCTTCAGGAGAAGATGTTAAAGGTGCTTGGATTTACTAAAGAGAGAGCCTGGAATAGTTTTGGTTTCTTACTGGAGGCATTTAATTATGGTCCACCTCCACATGGTGGTTTAGCTTATGGCTTTGATAGACTCACAATGTTCCTTGCGGGTACTGAAAATATAAAAGATGTTATAGCATTCCCTAAAAATCAAAATGCAGCCTGTGTTATGACAGAAGCACCTAATGTGGTAGATGACAAACAGCTAGACGAATTGGGAATAAGTGTATTAAAAGAAGAAAACTAAATAAATGTTATAGATTGCCATTTTAAAATAACAATTGATATAGTATAATATATAGAGAATAACAATTAAATAAAATTCCTACTGTGTTCGAGAAGTGGATTTATGTTGACCCAGCACTTTTTTTTAGGGAACTTATCTCTTCTTGTGGAATGATGTTCATTTGTAAAAATGAAAACAAGAAGCAAGAAGGCGGTGCCCACCTGCTGAGAGCGGGTTATCTTTTAAATTCATCATACGGCACAGTAGGATTTTATATTATATAGCAGTTGTGTAAATGTATTTTCTAAATAATTCTCAATGATAGATTTATTATTGAGAATTATTTTTTTTCTTTAAAAATACAAGTTTGGATAAAGAAGATACCATGGCAATTGCTATGGCTATGGAACCAGCAGCACCTAAAGTTTGAAGGCCATAAGAAGTGGCTTTAGGTAAGTTACCTATAATGGTTTCATACATGGTGTAATACATTCCATTACCTGGTACTAGGGGTATAATACCACATATTATGAAGGTAGTCACTGGTGCCTTGCGCAATCTTGCCATTATTTCAGAATACATAGAGACAGATATAGCTCCAATAAATAGAGATAGTAAATTTGAATTATATATATTATTTATTAAAAGATATACAAGCCATGAGAGGCCGCCTCCTATACCAGCTATAATAACATTTTTCCCTTTTACATTATAGATTATTGCAAAACCTAAGGATGAAATAAAGGAGTAAAAAGCATACATAATCATAAAGTTATACCTCCAAAAAAAGCAAACCAAAATTTAAAGATCATACCTGTTCCAACTGCTATGGCTACAGCTATAAAAAGTGCTTCTATAGCTCTGGAAGTTCCAGAAATTAAATCTCCATTCATGGCATCTCTAATGGCATTGGTAATGGCTAGGCCCGGGACTAAAAGCATTATATCTCCAATTATGACTTTATCGTAGTTATCAGCAAAACCAAGTTTATAAAAAATAATTGCAAAAAAGGCCGCTTCCATACCACCTACTATATTTGTGAAGAAATAATCTACCTTAAATTTAGCTAAAAAGTTCATAGAAAATTTTATAATTCCTGCTATAATAAAAGCCGACCAAAAGTCTTTAAAAGTACCTCCAAATAATATGGTGAAAAATGACCCTATAAAACAAGCAGATAATAAAGTTATTTTATCAGAATAGGAGGGCATATTCTTTATGGATTCAAGTTGTACTTCTAAATCTTCAATAGTTAATTGCTTTTTTTCTATACTTCTGGAGAGAGTATTTATATTTGATATTTTATCTATGTTAAAAGTTCTGCTTACTATCCTCTTTATAATTGAATTATTAATATTTTTACTGTTTTTACCTGATAGAAGTATTGCTGTTGGAGTTGCATAGGCATCTACAGAAATTATTCCAAAAGCCTTTGATATTCTAATCATAGTTTCCTCAACTCTGTAAGTTTCAGCACCGTTTTCAAGCATTATCTTTCCAGCCTCTGCAGCTAGATCTAATATTTTATTTGTGTCCATTTATATCTCCTCAATAATATCATAATTTTATCCCATGACTATCATCCGTAATATAGGAGTAAGAGATAACGGCTTCTACGTCTCTGGATAACGATTTCTAAGTTTCAAATGCCAGAAAAAAATCCATCTGAAACAAAGAACTCTGTTTATAAGCATAATTATATCATAACAAATAGTTTAAATTACTGTTGTTTTATTTCTATTTACATTATATAATCATAATTATAGTGAATTTTTATAGACCATAATTATAATACTACATTCTAATTGATATATACATAAGGAATTATATTAGATAATACTTTATCTATGACTAACCCCTGTTATCTCCATTCTAATAAGAAATGGAATATTATAGTGTTATGCCCACGGATAATTTTTAATCTAAACTCTTGGCTTTAATAAAGGCTTAATATAGTAACAACTGGACTATAGGCAAGTAGGATTTGTATGTAATATTATAATTTAGGCTAATTACAATAACAGTTATCAATAAAAGGGAGTGTAAACATTGGATTTTCAAAACGTAAAAGAAAGTGACCAAAAGGTGTATGAAATAATTGAAAAAGAACATGCGAGACAAGAAGATAATATCGAGCTTATAGCTTCAGAAAACTTTACTAGTAAAGCTGTTATGGAGGCTATGGGATCATATCTTACAAATAAATATGCAGAAGGTTATCCTGCAAAAAGATATTATGGTGGGTGTCACATAGTAGACCAAGTAGAAGATTTGGCACGTGATAGAATGAAAGAGTTATTTGGTGGAGATCATGTAAATGTACAAGCACATTCAGGTTCTCAGGCAAATATGGCGGTATATTTTTCAGTGCTAAAACCAGGAGATACTATACTTGGTATGAATTTAAGCCATGGAGGACATTTAACTCATGGAAGTCCAGTTAGTTTTTCTGGAAAATTATTTAATGTAATAAGCTATGAAGTAAATAAGGATACTGAAACTATAGATTATGAAGAACTTAGAAAAAAGGCAATTGAGCATAAACCTAAATTAATTGTAGCTGGTGCCAGTGCTTATTCAAGAATAATAGATTTTAAAAAATTTAGAGAAATCAGCGATGAAGTTGGTGCATATTTGATGGTGGATATGGCTCACATAGCAGGTCTTGTAGCTGGTGGAGTACATCCATCTCCAGTGCCTTATGCAGATTTTGTAACTACTACAACTCATAAAACTCTAAGAGGTCCTAGAGGTGGAGCTATTATCTGTAAAGAAAAATATGCAAAAGAATTAGATAAAACTATATTTCCTGGAATGCAAGGTGGTCCATTAATGCATATAATTGCAGCAAAGGCAGTTTGTTTTGGAGAAGCTTTAAAACCTGAATTTAAGGAATATGCACAGCAAGTAGTAAAAAATGCAAAAGTTTTGGCAGAAGAACTTATAAAATATGGCTTTAGATTGGTATCCGGTGGTACAGATAATCATCTTATTCTCATTGATTTAACTAATAAGAATATAACTGGTAAAGATGCAGAAAAACTTTTAGATGCTGTAAGAATTACTGCAAATAAAAACACAATTCCTTTTGAAACTAAGAGTCCATTTATAACAAGTGGTATAAGAATTGGAACAGCTGCAGTAACTACAAGAGGCTTTAAGGAAGAAGAAATGAAAAAAATAGCAGCTTTTATTAATGAAGCTATTGAAAAAAGAGATGAGGATTTAACCGAATTAAAAGAAAAAGTAACAGCTTTATGTAATAAGTTCCCTATATATAAATAAGAGTTTTATAGTTTTTTTATAATAACGAGAGAGTACTGAATTTAAACTATTATATAGTTAATTTAGTACTCTCTATTTGATTTAAAATAGATATATTATGATAATAATATAAGAGAGTATGATAGAATATAATTGTGAGTTTTTAACAAACAGTATTAAATTCATCTAAACTTAACTGGATTATAAATTGATTTATTGATATAATGTGTATTTAAAATTAAAGGAGTTTAAATTTATGAGTTTAAGATTTGTGTACGGAAGATCAGGAAGTGGTAAAAGCCATTTTTGTATAGAGAGTATAAAGAAAAAAGTAGAAGAGGAAGTAGAATATCCACTTATATACCTTGTACCAGAACAATATTCTTTTCAATCAGAAAAAAATATTCTAAATGCTGTTGGAGAAAAATCAAATTTAAATGTCACAGTAATTAGTTTTAAGAGAATGGCTTTTAGAGTGATGAATGAAGTAGGTGGAATTACTCGTAAGCGTATAGATTCTTCGGGAAAATGTATGCTTATTTCTCATATAGTAGACAAAATATTGGAGGAGCTTTCTGCATTCAGAAGGGCTGCAGTTCAAAAAGGTTTTATAAATACTTTGTCAGATTCTATAAGTGAATTTAAAAGGTATTCAGTTACTCCAGAGTTATTATTAAAAACTGCTGAGGAAATAGAAGAAGGTATAAGTCTTAAAGACAAACTTTTGGATTTAGGTAAGATATATGGTGAATTTGAAACTTTACTGCATAAAAATTACATAGATTCTGATGATGATCTGACTTTGTTATCAGAAAAATTGGAGGAATCAAAAATTTTTAATAATGCTGAAATATGGATAGATGAATTTTATAGTTTTACTCCTCAGCAGTATAAGATAATTGAAAAACTTTTAAAAAAATCGCGAAGAGTAAATATAACATTAACCAGTGATTATGTAGATGGCAAAAATTATGGTACAGATATTTTTCAATTTACAAAAGGTACAGAGGATAGAATTTTAGAAATAGCAAGAAATAATAATATTAAATTAGATAAACCTGTAGTACTGGCTAAGAGACCTTTTTATAGATTTAAGGATAGTAGAGAAATATCTTTTTTAGAAAAAAATTTATTTGCCTTTCCCTATGGAAAATATAAATATAAGACTTCTGATTTAAAACTTTTTAGAGCGCAAAATACTTATTCGGAGATAGAAAGTACTGCTAGAGATATTATAAGGATTTGCAGAGATGAAGGATATAGATACAAGGATATAGCTGTAATAACGAGGGATCTGCAAAATTACGAAACTCTTGTAGCATCAATTTTTGAAGAACATGGTATTCCATATTTCATAGATGAAAAAAGAAATATTGAAGGTAATTTAATAGTTGTTTTAATAACTTCTGCTATAGAAATTATTACCAAAAACTGGTCCTACGAGTCTGTATTTAGGTATTTAAAAACGGGACTTACAAATGTAGATATTGAGGATGTAGATGTACTTGAAAATTATGTTTTGGCAGCAGGAATAAAGGGAAAAAAGAAATGGATAGATGAAGAAAGTTGGAATTATAGACCAGATTCATTGTTTGGAAAGGATCAGATTTCTATTGAGGAAGAAGAGTTTTTAGATAAAATCAATTCTATAAAAAAAGTTGTTATAGTACCTCTAAAAAAAATGTATAAAAACACCAGAGGAAAGAAAAGTGGAGAAGAGATTTGTAGGATAGTATTTGATTTTTTAAATGAGATAAATGTTTCAGAAAAGGTGGAAGGTTTAATTGAAATGTTTAAGGATAGCAAAAATCAGACTCTCGCAAATGAGTATAGTCAAATATGGAATATAATAATGGATTTATTGGATCAGACTGTAGAGGTAATGGGAGATATGCCTCTTAATCTTGAGGAATTTGAAAAAATTATGTCCATAGGTTTTAGAGAACATAAAATGGGCTTAATACCTCCCTCAGTAGATCAAGTATTAGTAGGTAGTGTAGATAGATTGAAAAGTCATAACATTTGTATTCTATATTTAATTGGAGTAAATGATGGAGTATTTCCAGCAGTAAACAATGAAGAGGGAATATTAAATGATATGGAAAGAGAATTGTTGAAGAATAAAGGCGTAGAGCTGGCAAAGAATACTAGGGCTGCT
>Ga0334890_1005559_pt1 | contig 10578 bp, 10 predicted proteins | sample GraSluR1_MG_3_FD_207220 | JGI IMG/M metagenome (GOLD analysis project Ga0334890, IMG submission 207220) | Sludge microbial communities from methane-producing bioreactor in Wageningen University, Netherlands - Granular Sludge_31_08-R1 | ecosystem: Engineered > Bioreactor > Anaerobic >... | reverse complement strand
CTTAAGCATCAACCCTATCATCGTATTTCCTTCTCGTACTCATCCTGCACAAAGTGACAAATGATATCCTCTATCGAGGCATCAGAATAATCCAAACGGCTACTATTCCGAAAGTTGTTTATCGCTTCTTTTTCAACAAGAGCAGATTTGCACTTCCCTCGCACCAAGCACAATTTTGCATCTCTTTGTAACTCGTAGACGATTTTTTCAATATCGCCTCGTATAACACCGTATTTTTCACTTAGTTTTTCTTTTTGTTCGTCAATAACTATATGCCCGCCCAGGATAAAGAGCACCGAGTCCGCAATTCTTTCAATATCAGTCGTAATATGGGTAGAAAAAAGAACAGTTCGATCCCGTCGCTGAACATATTTTTTTAATAAATCTAATATTAGCGGTCTTTTAATTGGATCAAGTCCCGATGTCGGTTCATCCAAAATTATGATATTGCTGTCACGGGAAAGCGCGACAGCCAGCGAAAGCATCGTTTTCATCCCTTTGGAAAAGGTCTTCACTTTTTCTCTTTCGGGCAAAGCAAATTCGCTGCACATTTCAATAAATCGAGCCGAATTCCATCCGCATGCAATTCTTTTTAAAATAGACTGTATTTCCGCGATAGTTAACCCGCTCCAATATGAAAATTCATCATATACAAAACTAATTTTCTCGCGGTACTTAGGGTTTTCGAAACTCACATCTTTCCCCAAAACACGCATCTTCCCAGAATCGAGCCTAATTAGATTCATTATCGCTTTTATTGTCGTTGTTTTCCCTGCTCCATTTGGTCCAACAAAACCTTTGATCTCACCCCCGACAAGCGAGAAAGAGATATCCTTAAGTGCGAATCTGGGATACTTTTTATTAAATCCTGATATTTCCATCAAGTTATTCATATCTATCAATTTCTCCTAGTGCTTCACAGACTGGGTCAAAAACATCGGATTCACCTAAACTCTGTTCATTAAAACAATATGCTATGCATCCACCTTTGCAATCAAGGTAATATTCACATTTACCACACTTTCTAGATTCTTTTGGCTTCCTGCTCCTAATAATCTCGAGCGCCCTGGAATTAGTCCAAATATCCGATAACGAACTCTCATCAATGGCCCCGGCCTTCACCTTAAGTTTTTCGCATGGGAAAACCTGTCCATGAGAGTCAATATAGCATTGAGACAAACCGGCGCAGCATATTTTGTCGAATATTCCATTTTTTATTTTCAAATATGGCAAATGCATTCCTATGTTTTGGTACTGATGCCGCAACTTATCTACAAAAATCGCGAGGATTGCAATATCCTTATTGGAGAGGCATTTACTCTCTATCCTTCTTGCTCTACCATAGCTTTCAAGCGGCGTTATCTTTATAAATGGTACCTTCTGAGAATATTCGCCCAAGAATTTTTGGAACTCCCCATTATCGTCATTAGTATATATATAATTAAGCATTACGACTACATTTTGTTGCAACAACTCTTTTGTTTTTCGGATCGTCGCCTCAAATGAACCATCTATTCCTGTAAATGAATCATGCAAACTTGCTTCGGAAGCGAAAATACTAAACTGCACAATGGAAACATAATCTTTAATGACTTGCGTTTCTTTTTCATTAATGCTTGTAGCATTAGTTTCAAGCAAAACTATAATATGCTTTTCATTAAGATACGCTACGATTTCCTCAAAATGTGGAGACAACAATGGATCGCCTCCAGTTAACGTAACAGCTAACGCGCCTGCATTCACTATCGATCTAGCAATCTTGAATAGAATTCCATGGCCAGGAGAGTCTTGCGTAATGCTAGATTCTGCATAACAGTGTAGGCAAGCAAAGTTGCATTTGTTGGTAATAGACCATAAAACATTAACAGGCCAGACAAATCCGTTTTCACTATTAATAATGGGCTTCGGTTTTTCTATTCTTGATGTGAAATAGCCGATAATAATTCCACGCCAAAACAACCGATCAAGTGCGATCTCAATTGCGATAATATTAATATCCGCTTTTTCCCCTCTAAGTTTTTTTATGATATCTGAAATGGATCTTTGACCATCCAGTTCCTTCGCCACAAGTATTTCATCAATGGTTAGTTGGCAATAATTCATCGACATTGTATCGAAGCATACCCTGTCAGAAATTCTAAGTCGGTATTGCTTTTTTATACTTGGCCTAAATGCCAATTGCCAATTCTGCATTTTTGCCTCTTCCTAATTGCAGCTTTTGCAAGTGGTTACTATGACCGAACTATTTTTCACAGCTAGATCCAATAGCCTTTTATAAGCACGATTTGCCTCTGAAAGTTTACAAGAACCCGTTTTCCAATATTGTTTAATACCTTGATAAATACAATGTGGACAAATATTTATTGATTTACACCCCTCACAGTCCTTTAAATTCGGAGACGGTACGTCATGTAATAAATTGATGACCTCGCCCTTGCATATATCCAAAAATTTATCGGTTTTAATATTTCCAAGACTAATCAACCGCTGTGGCATCATTACGCACGGTCGCACATCTCCCCCAGGGCTTATAGCCCAGCTTCGATGTCCTAATCCGCAATTCTCTTTCCCGCATTTTATATTATCTACAAATTCATTGTCGAATCTTACAATATATCCGGCATACTTAGAATTTAATCTCGTCAAATACTCTACGTATTGAGGACTCGATACGAGTTCAGAAAACTTTTGAACTGGCATTGTACAGCGTGCGGTATAAAAGCATTAGCATGAAAATTGCCTAAATGCATATAAATAAAACAAATAGCAAGAAACGTAGTGTACAAAAAGTAAGAGAATAATGCGGTATAATAAATAATAGTAATTGCGCTATTAAGCTTTACGAATAAAATACTATGGTGTATACTAAGCGGTATAATGAATGTACGACGATGTACCTTAAAGAATGCCTCGGGCGGTACGTTTACCTACCTCCAACTCGTTCATAACTACCGCGTCAAGGAAACAGGTAAAACCAAGACCAATGTCCTTATGAAGCTTGGACGTGAAGATCAAATTGATCCTTCCTACATCCAGGATATCATCAAGGCCTTGTCGGCCGTCTTTGGTGATACTACTCCCGGCATTGCAGCCGGGTTTGAATTTCATGCAAGCAAAGAACTAGGCGGCCCTTGGATAGTGGACGCACTCTGGAACAAGCTTGGCATGGCGAACGCGATCAAGGGTCTTCTAAAGGATCGCCAGTTTTCTACACCGGTCGAGCGCTTGTGCTTTGCCATGGTTGCGGGAAGGATTCTGGCTCCTGGATCAAAGCTGTCATTAGAGCACTGGGTGTCCAAGAAAGCCTATATTGCAGATCTTAATGACGTTGATGTCCATACGCTCTACCGAGCCATGGATCTTCTTGTTGAGTCCAACCAAGAACTCCAGAAACAGGTATTCAGCGAGGTAGCTAAGAATGCTCGCCTCGATGTTGATTTAATCTTTCTGGATACGACCAACACCTATTTTGAAACCGATGAGGATATATCGGATTCGGGGCTCTTGAAACGCGGTCACAGTAAGGATGGGCATGCGGAATTGCCCTTGGTGTCGATTGCCTTTGCGGTGACGCGCTCAGGGATTCCTATTCGCTGTTGGGTATTTCCTGGCAACACCAGCGATCAGACCATTGTTGAACAGGTAAAGCAGGATCTTGGTGCATGGAATCTTGGCCGCGTGGTTATGGTGCAGGATGCAGGCTTTAATAGTGCCGACAATCGAAGAATCCTGTTACGGGAATGCGGCGACTTTATCATTGGCGAAAAGCTTCGCGTGGGCACCGATGGTGCTGCCGTGGAAGCGCTGCACCGGAAAGGCCGATTCAGGGTACTCGAGAATGGCCTTGCGATTAAAGATGTGGTCATTGACACAGGGAAAGCCACAGAACGCCGATTCATCATCGTCAAGAATCCTGAAGCCGAGTCGCGCGATCGCGTTATACGAGGGCAGATTGTCGATGCTGCCAAACAAAAGCTAAAAGAACTATCGCAGTATACTGGCAAAGCACATACGAAGGCGGCCTGTGCATTACGGTCGCATTCGGCCTATGGGAGATACATAACGCAAGATTCTAAAGGCCTTTTACACCTCGACACGGCAAAGATAGCGTCGGAAGAACTCCTTGACGGCAAGTTCTTAGTCTCCACCTCCAGCATGAAACTGGATGCTGCCGACATAGTGGCTGGCTACAAGCAGCTTTGGTCGATAGAGCGTGTATTCAGGGACATGAAAAACACTCTGGATATACGGCCTGTATACCACAGGCTGGATGATAGAATTAGAAGCCATATACTTATTTGTTGGCTTGCCATGATACTGATACGATATGCGGAAAACGTAACAGAACGTTCATGGTACCAGATTGAAAAAGCGTTAGCTGCTATTACCGCGGGCTTAATTGAGAGCGATAAAGTGAACCTCTGGTACTGCTCAGATATTTCTGATGAAGCGAAAGACATTTTCAAGCGATTGAATATCGTACTTCCAAAGAAAGTGATAGCAACCGTTCAGAAGAAACGAACTGCGGTATAAGATTATTTTTGTTGCTTTCTAATAACTCTATGCTTTTTAGTGTATTAGCTGGAGATTCTATACCGCTCACGGTACAACACCAGCTCAGCATACTACCGCCCGTTTCCGCTTGCTTCAGGACAAAGGCAATTTGCTCATCGGTGAAGCTCGATTTCTTCATAGGACCGCTCCTTCCTGTAGTATCGCATTAAAATGCGATTACTGACATTATGAGTGTCCAGTTTTCGGGTGGCAGATCATATCATTAATTGGCGAAAGCTACATACTTGCCACTATCGTTAAAGGATACAGTCAAATACTTGTGCCACAAGTGAGTATAACTGCTTTCCTTGTTATAAAAACCTTAAGAATTTATGCTTTTTTCTTATATAGTTCTTAGATCATTTTTTTTTATTATTTCCCTACTATTCTAAGATTTTTTAGAACGTGAACAAAATATCTGCGATGCAAGAATATAATCAACAAAAACAATAATATCTGAGCAATGAAGAAAATATTAAAAGTTGCAAGAAAAGCCTGGATAATCAAAAAAATTAAAGAAGCAATGTGAATATTCCATTGTACTTTCATTTTAACAAAACCTCTAATTAGCAAAGTTCTTATCACCCATATCACAAAATATCCAAACATAGTTGAAATTGCAGCACCTATTGCACCCCATAAATTTATAAATATTAAATTGCATATGGTATTTACAGTAGCCCCTATAATAGTAGTAAACGAGACATCTTTTGTTTTTTTCTTTGCAGCGAACAAAGCTCCTTCAAACTGAGATATTCCACTGAATACTGTTCCAACCAATAAAAAAGGCACACATTGCCAAGCAATAAAAAAATCCCCTGTATAAAAAATACGTGCTATAGGGATATTTATAAGAAGCAAAAATGAACATATACTAAAAGAAATAAAACTATACGCTATATAATTATTGCCAATAAATCCATCATTATCTACTTCGTCAAATTCAGAAATTGCAGAAATCGACCAAGCATTATAAAAGATTCCTTGAAACACCGCAAGAATCGTAGGTATTTTATATGAAATAGAATAGATACCATTAACCGCTACACCACTAACCCATGTAAGAATATATCTATCACTAGCATTATTTACCCACCAGGAAATTGAATTAGCAATGAGCGGGGAACTATATGCCATCATTTGTTTTGACAAATCATTGTAATTCTTTAACCTGATCTCTTTATATATTTTTCCAAATATAAATTGATAAACAACTTGAATAGCCAACCCAAGCAAATAGCTAAACATGTAACCATTAACACCCAGTCTAAATACAATCAAACAAAAAACATTACTAATACATACTGCTAAAGTAGATAAAATACCACTTACGGCAATTACAGAAGCATTATTTTTTGCTTTCAAATATAAAATAAAGCAAGTATTAACAGACCCTAAAACGAAGGATATAAATAAAAACACAAGGTAAGAAAAACTCAAATTTACAATTTTTAAGATTTGTAGAATAAAAAGTCCCAAAAATAGAACGATTGTTCCTTTTAGAATAATATTTAGACTCGTTGATAATACATCTTCTTTCTTATAATTAGGGTCCATACCAAAGCGCAATGTTGCATCTTGTATACTTAAAAGTAAAACAGGTGTTAGAAGTTGTACTGTGGAGGAAACTAAATCCACAGTTCCATATTCTTTAGTACTTAGAATAGCTGTATATAATGGAACCATTAAAAACGTTACTATTTTAGAACCAATACTGCCTATTGTAAAAAGCCCAATATTTTTTAATAACAAACTATACTTATTTCTCATTATCGCTACTTTCAATACTGCATATCATCAAAAGTAATTAGCCCTGCACCGCCTGTTGCATATACAGTATCACCAACTATCATTCTACCAATATCACTAACTAGTAATGTTGCAATATTTCCTATCTCTTCTGTTGCAACATATCTTTTTGAAGGAGAATATTCTAATTGCATATTTGTCCTTTCTTCAGTACTTAGCATGGGCGTCAACGTCGGCCCAGGAGCAATCCCATTCACTATTATACCATAAGGTAAATATTTTTTTGCCAAACCAAGGGTTAATCCTCTCTCTCCCCATTTTGCAATAATGTAAGGAGAAATTGCAGGTCTTAAAGCTGAAGAAGATGTAACGTTTAAAATATTACCTTTAATGTTTTTTCTAACCATATATTTTGCAATATATTGTGAAATAAAATACATACCTTTCAAATTCGTATCTAGAATTCTATCATAATCCTCTTCTGAGGTTTCAGGAAATACCGAACCACAATTTATTCCTGCATTATTAACCAAAATATCAATATTTTGACTCAATCCACAAACCAAACTATCTAATTGCTTGTTAATAGTGTGAGTTTTAGATATATCGAGAGGAAATAGTATAATTTTTTCTTGATTACATCTACACTCATGTAAAAGCTTTCGTTTAGCATTTTCTAATTTTTCTAAACTTCTACCAGAGATAATAACACACGCCCCATTGTTGATAAATGATTCGGCGATAGCATAACCTATTCCAGAAGAGCCCCCGGTAATTAAAGCTGTCCGATTATCCAAGTAATGCCCTATAATATAGGGTATAATGACTTTTTCTTTTACTACTTTTACTAATTTTTTCTTAAGAATTCTTCTTATTTTTTTTAGCATAAAAAATCTACCCTATCTCTTTATTTTTTTCTTTAATTCATCAAAATTATCTTTGCCAATAATTCCTTTTACAGATTTTATAATGTTAAATTTTACAATTTCACTTGCTGTTTTTGTTTGATTAGCTTCTATAATAGAAAGATAAGCCTTACTTTCATCTTGATCATTAACAAAGACTTCAAAAATTACTGGATTCATAGAATCAGAAAGAAATTCTTCAGCAGAATTAACGAATTCAAAAATATTATTTGCACATAAATATTTAAACCCACAAGTCTCAGCCCAACCTTTTGCATTAAGGTTATGATTTGCCGCCGCAATATAATCATCAACAACAGTTCTTTCTTCTCCTCGTAATTTAAACTCTATTCCACCATTATTGTTAATTAATAAAACCCTTAAATTATTACGAATATGTCGAATACTTAAAGAATTCATATCATAAAAAAAAGCTAAATCTCCAATTACCATTATTGAAATTTTATTGGTAACAACGCTTTGCCCTATTAGAGTCGACATTCCACCATCAATGCCGAAAGCGCCAACATTCGAATAACATTCTATCGAAGGATCAAGTCTAAAAAAGTTCCATACTCGAAGACTATTTAATATTGAAAACTGAACAATAGATTTTTTAGGTAATCTGCTATGTAAATACTGCGCTATTGATACATTTGAAAAAGGAACAGTAATATTATTCTTTCTTTTAGCCAATTCTTGTTGCCATATATCAAAAAAACAGTGAGTTGACTCTATTTCCTTTGCTCCAGAGAAAAAATCAGATTCTGCTCCCTGGAAGATTAATGTTAATTTATCGTAAGTATCGACGACATCACCATCTTCACAAATTCGCCAATGTTCGAAACATATAAGATTATTTTTTGAAAAACAAAGATAAAAAGGATAATCGCCTGTTTGACCACCTATTGTTATTAAAATATCTGGCTTTAATTTTTTTAATTCTTCATCATTAACTGTAGCAAGTAATAAATTTGCATTAAGACTATAATCGTTTTTAAAATTTGATAAGTGATTTGTATAAATAACGCTATCAGTATATTTACAAAAGTGGTCTATAGCATCTGATTCAGTTTCAGAAAATGGTCTATGTTCGCCGATTGCAATAAGTATTTTTTTTTTAGAAAAGTCTATATTTTTTACAAAATCGACATCAAATCTTTTAATCTCACGAAAAGGTGTTTCAACTTTACTTAGCTGAAAATCTAGTAGCGGAATACAAAGTTGTACTGGTCCATAACCATTATGTGTCAACTCAAGGATTGCTTGATTTACCAGACGTATACTATGATAAACATCATTAATATCACTAATAAATGGTAGTTCAAAAGATTTCTTCACGCAATCATTTGGTAAAGATGTCTGATCTGGAGCTTGCATGTACTCTTGATATTTAAACCTTGGGTGCTTTTCCATTGTAATTGCTAGGATAGGAACTTTTTTATAGAATGCTTCTGTTAATCCTGGTATATAGTTTCTTGTCGCTTGAGCGCTTGTACAAATTGTTGCAACAGGCATTCCTGTCTGTAAGTATATTCCAATAGCATAATAAACTGCACTTCGTTCATCAACAACAGAATAGCATTGAAAAAACCTATCGCTTTGTACAGCTTTTGTTATAATTATATTAGTTCCACCGGGACTTATCACTATATTTTTAATACTTTTCTTCTTTAAAAGATTTACTACAAGGGTAAAATTTTCAAGATTTGAATATTTCATATTTTTTCTCCTCCTATAAAACATCAATATTGAAATCAACTCAAAAATATTTTGTTATCTGGCTAAAGTCAAACTTATGCACTAATTTCATTCAATGACCGCCGTGATCTGCCCCCCCCCGAAACTGGACACACTAAATGTCATGACTGGCAATGCATGCGATAATGGCAAAAAAAGCGGATCCATGAAGAAGTCAAGCTTCACCGTGTCAACGCGTGAACCGACCCCATTTAAGTAGACACTTTTATATATTCTATCGTACCCGAATTCTTGATTCTATACTGTACAGGACTTATCCAGCCCAGGTTTTTCTGTATCCGTTTCTCGTTGTAAAACCCTATATAGTTCCTAATCGCTAGAGTCAGCTGCTGAAAACCTTGTTTTTTGTTTCTGCCATTAATATAGCCAAGCTCGCACTTAAGATGTCCAAAGAACGACTCCATCATTGCATTGTCCCAACAGTTTCCAGCTCGTGAATAGCTCGATGTTATCTGGTTATTTTTCAATAATGATTGATATTCGAAGGATCTATACGTAGGACCGCGGTCACAATGGAGCAAGGAACCTTCAAGGTTTTTCGTAGCAAGAAGCTCAAGTATCGGCGCCGTTGTGGTATTTATCGTATTATACAAGCTAATTTCATGGGCAACGATCTCATGGTTAAAGAGATCCATGACCGCGCATAGATACAACGTTCCACCAGAAAAGAAAATATAAGTGCTATCGGTAACGAGCTTCTTAAGTGGCGCAGGCGAAGTAAATTGCCTATTAAGAATATTCGGCGAGCATTGCCTATCAGAAAGCCTTTGGGTACTTCTTTGTCTATACCAATAGTCTGGATGACGTCGTTTGCGTATCTGCGCATTAAGAAAATGCTCATTCATAATCCTGGCTATTCGTTTATGATTAATCGGCACCCCTTCTGTAGTAGAAAGGTGTTTAGCCATTCTCTTTGCCCCATAGGTAAATCTTAAGCTTTCTTGGGTATTTTTAACCTTATCGGCGAGTAATATGTCCTTGTTAGGCTGTTGATTCATCTCCAGGAAGCGGTAATAGCCGCTCCGTGAGACTTCAGCAATCTCGCAGAGTGTTTTCACGCTAAAGCCTCGTTTTGAGAGGTTTTCGATGGCAGCAAATCTTTTTTTTACGTCCGCTCTTTCGATAACCGCTCAATTCAAGCATTTGCTTTAAATAAGCATTCTCGGTTCGAAGGTACTCCAACTCCTTTCTAGGATCTTTGAATGTAGGTTTTTGGTTAAGAAGAAGGCTTGCTTCCTTGGCGGTACGGCCCTGGCGAATTCTAGCTGCTGGATTTGAACATTTCTTGATCCATGAGAGAATGAGTTGATGAGTAATACCATAGGTTCGTTCAAGTCCACGGATCCCATCTACTCCATCGAAGTAATCTTTCAAGACCTTATTCTTGACTTCAAGAGGATATTTCATGTTCTTCCTCTCAACTTTACGATACTTCATTATAGTCCCCCTTTGTGTCCACTTTTAGGGGGTTAGTTCACGCGATTGAATCGCCCCGGGTTTATCGGAGCCTGTTTTATGTGAGTCCCACAATTATTGAAGGACTCATCTGATTAGTATAATACAGGTTTTCATGTTCCGCTGGGGGTATGTTGCCAAGAGGCTCTAATAG
>Ga0334890_1005557_pt1 | contig 10581 bp, 5 predicted proteins | sample GraSluR1_MG_3_FD_207220 | JGI IMG/M metagenome (GOLD analysis project Ga0334890, IMG submission 207220) | Sludge microbial communities from methane-producing bioreactor in Wageningen University, Netherlands - Granular Sludge_31_08-R1 | ecosystem: Engineered > Bioreactor > Anaerobic > Unclassified... | reverse complement strand
GGAAGTTCGAGACGGCGAGACCCGTCTCAAAACACGTCGCGGAAACATTTCTTGCGTGAAGCTGCTTCAGCGCTTCGGCGACGAGAATGACCAGCTTCAATTCGGCGACGGATTTATCCCACGTGAGCAGGAAATCCTTTCCGTGCAGGCTGGCCTTGAGCTTGCGAATTTCAGCGATCAAACGGGGAACGGGATTGCCGGCGGGGCGGGCTTTCTTCTTCATGCGAACTCTCCTTTCGAATCAAATCCGAATGGTCGTAATCTTACGATTTTGACGGGAAAAGGTATAGACTTGAGTGCGCGCAGAGGGAGGAAACTACGAAACACGCGAAATACACGAAAAGGATAATGCCTCCGTTTTCGCGCTTTTCGCGTGCTTGTCCCGCACCAGCGGGGTTTCGTAGTTCTCTCTTCTCCGTCCTGCGCCGATTCGGAGATCGGCGCTACGGAAACCGGACCTGCCGATCCTTCCCGCCCTCTGTCATGCTGAGCAAGCCGCACCGCGACGAAGCGAAGCATCTCCATCGCGGCACTCCCGCCCATGATTCGCCCCCCCCCTCACTCCATGTGCCCCAGAATCACATCCAATTCAACACACATCTTCCGCCTGGCGTTCAGGACATCTCGGGTGAAATGCTTCTCGTATGCTTTCGGGTCGGTGCGTTTTTTCTCTGCAATGTAGTTGTCGTAGAAGACCTTCTTGCATTGGGCGGCCATTGAAGAAGCCGGAACAATGCCTTTGTGCTGAAGGATCGCCAATAGAAGCCCCTCGACGCATGGTTTCGCGGCCACATACGTGATGCGTGTGCGATCAACCTTATGCGGTCGGGCCTTGGGCCAAGGCAGATCGGTATCCATCAGGATAAGGCATCGGTCATAGGCTCGCTGGTCCAGAAGCTTGCGCGCTGTTCTGATCACCGTCTCCGGCGAGCCGCCGTGCGCCGGCTCCACCTTGACGAAAATGCCCGATTCGCGCTCCACAAAGCATCTCTTCAAATGACACAGGAATGCGTATTCCGTCTCGCCCTCTCCAACAAGCAAAGCCGTTCTCTTTGCTGAGCACGGCTTGCGTTTGTTCGGATCTGTGCGCGACACGGGTTCAGTCCTTTCTATACATTGGGCACCGCCCCGAACGCGCCGGACATGTACTTGGCATACAGGTCCACATCTCGGCGCACCCCCTTGATGTCGTCCAACCGACACACATGACTCCGGCTGTTCTCGTCCTTCTCAACCAACAGAATCTGTGTCTTGTCCAGCTTGCGGAAGACCTCTAATGCATGCGTGCTGAACAGCAACTGCGCGTTATGCGGATTCGTCTCCGGCGAGATGAACAGGTCGAGGATCGGCGGAATCATCTGCGGATGGAGATCCACCTCGAACTCGTCAATCACCGCCAAGCCCCCATCGCGCAGCACTGGCAGAAGCTTGTGCAGAAGAACAAAGGAATTCTGTGTACCGCTCGATTCCATCATCAGGGGGAGACCATAGATCTTGCCTTCCACGCGATGGATCCCGTACGGGAAATAGACGGTATCCGCCTCGGTCTTGCTCGGCCCTTTGACTTTTTCCTCTTTGATCGTGATGCCGTGAATTCCAAAATCCAGCTTTTCGGCCATCAACTTCTCCATTCGCTGCCGATGATCCTTATGCTGGTGAAAGAACTCTGCCGCGCGCAGCATGTTGGCGACGTGTTCATCGGGATTCGGCATGTCGCGGCCCCATCGGTCAACATTTGTTCCGATGGCGACCAGGTAATCAGCCAACGGCTGAATCTTCTGATGCTGAATTTGTAGAAGCGCCGAAAACAGTGTCGCGTTGTGCCGATTCTCAATCAGCGCCTTGACCGCCGATACATCAAATCCGAAATCTTGTTCGCGGATTTCGACCGCCTTCGCAGTCTCGTTCCATTCACGCCGGAACAGGTAGTTGAAGTGATTGGACTCCGCCTTGCGCTCAAGAACCTCGCTCAGGACCCGCGTCAGAGTCGTATCGAGAGCGTAACGGTAGACCGTCTTCTCAACTTCGAATACGATGCGAAAGCGCAGAACAGGATCGCGATCCTTTGGTTCGGTGAATCCGAAGCTATCAACCGGAATCTTATCTTTCGCCTCCATACTCCGAAAAGAATTCATCATAAACCAACGGATGAAAACCAAGCCCTTCATGAGATTGGTCTTCCCGCAGGCATTCGGACCGATCGCGGCCAGCAGCTTGCTCAGCCGCGTTCCAGAAGGCGACTTGAAGAACAGCTCGTTGTCCGGCGCGTGCTCGCCCACACAGAAGGACACCGTCGCCTCGTCGGCAAACGAATAGAAGTTCCGCATGCTGAATTCGTGCAACATGACACCGTGCTCCTGTTGAAGTTACCACCCCTCGATCCAACTCACATTAACACTAAATAATACTATTTCAACGTATACTTGTTAATAATTGATTATTACGTACGTTTTGGGCGTGAAAATAGGCAAAATAGCCACTGAAAAGGGAAAAGAGCGTGCCCGCAGAGCACGCAGATTCACGCAGATGAAGGGCAAAACCCTGTGTCATGATGAGCGAAGCGAAGCATCTCTATCGCGGCAACCCCATCCGCAACCGAGAGACGTGAAGCGCAAAGCGGCAGAGAAAAGCGCGACTGAATCAAGAAAGTGAGCAAGAAGACACGCTACCGAACCCATGATTCCCGCCTTGCCGTATTCTCTATACGACAATTGGTGTATGATGAATACAGGATGAAAGCCCTTGTAATTGGAGCATTGCTGTTGATTACCCCCGCTTTGGTGAGGGCAGACGATGGCATGACTTTGCGCCTCTTGCAGTATCTTGCCGGGAGCTCCAGGGCGGAAGCTACGGCCACCGGATATCGGCTTTCAACGGTTCATGGTCCTGTAATGGCGCGACGCACCAGCTTTGGCTGGATACTGGATTCCGGAGGCGGGTTCCCAGGCGCAGAGCTTCGCGCTCAAGGGAAGGGATGGCTGGTTACCATGGCCGGAAGCAATGTCTACTATCGGCAGACTGCGAACGGGTTTTCCGCCGAGCCCGGACAGAATCTTCGGCCAGAACCCGCAGGCCCAGCTCTTGAGCCCAGCGGTATCGAGGACCTGTTCAACCGCAGGCGGCAACGATAGAGTCCGTCATGGATATCTACGGTGGGTCTTTAGTGCAATTCTGATCGAGTTCTTGATTGGCGATTAAAGCCGTCCTGCGGGATCTCGGCGAAAAAAAGGATGGGCTCGTTCATATCAAACACCAATACGCGGCCGCTTTTCCGCCCAACCGTGTAATCACAGAAGACCCGAATTCGATACAATCCAGATTCAGCCGCTTGCAGTTCAACCCTTATGCGCTCCTGTTCCCCGGCTGACAGCTTAATGTAATCCGCTTGCGGTTCTCGAAGCGACGCCTGAACCACTCCGTTTGTAGCGGACATAGTACATACATATACGGCAAAGTCTGCTCCTCCAATGAGCGGTCCAATTCCAATCTCAACATCTGTCACCGCGATATACTCGACATCAAGGACAACGGCATTGATGGACATCTCGTACTCATTGGGATTGGTGACTGCAAACTCAATGACCGCCTTGGAAAAACATCGAGGATCTTGGATGAATGGATTGTCCAGTGAAGGAAACGCCGAGGCGGAGACCGTCGCGCCATCAACTTGTGTTGCGTGTGCCGCGTACGCGCCCTGCAGAATCAGACCAGAATGCCCGACTATCGGCGCACGCAAGGGCTTCAGCCCAACAAAGGCCCGTATTTTCTCTATGCCTGTTAGTTGCGTGCTGATCCAGCCGATTGCACCACCCAGCGCTAAAATGAGAAGAATGCCTATGGACAGCGTGTGCCATCCCCACGGCTTTTTCGGTTCAAGAGCTTGGCCGTGCCTATCTAATATGATGGTTCCTTTTTCTCTCATTTCGCCCCCCCTCAAATCCTTCCCAAATCCGTCAGCGTGTCCATGATTTCCTGGACGGTTGCCGTGCGGGCGCGGAGGAAGTGGCGGGCGATTTGTTCGGCGGTGAGGGTTTTGCCTTCGGCGACGAGTACGGCTTCGACGGCGCGGACTTGTTCGGCGAGCGTTCCCGGCCAGGGGAGTTTCGATTTGCGCTTGGCGCTTGGTGATTTTGGCGCGGCGTCGGGGAGGTCGAGCCGGGATTGCGTCTTCGCCGCCCCCGCTTTCGGCTTCTGATAGTCCGGCCGCAGCCAGCGGATCGTACCCCGCGATTCTTCGTCCGCCCTCTTCTTGTTCAACGCCACGACGCGCTCTAGGATCTCCGAATCCGTCATCGGCCACGGCCATCCGTATGCGTCGGTTACCGCCGCATCAAGATCGTCGTGCAATTGCTTCAGTGTCGAGATCAATACCCGATCGTGCAAATCTTTCTCCTTGGGTTGCAACGCCTCGCCTGCGCGAACCTTCTCCAGTACGTTGTACATGTCCGTCAGCCCGATCCCGTGCGCCGCCTGCACCCGCTTCCGATGCGCATCCAATTCTTCCGCCAAAGCCCGAATTCGCGCCGCCTTCGATTCGTCGCAAACGGGGAATGGGAATTTGTTGAAGCAATCTACGTGGTTGTATGTTGGATCATTTCCAACACCAAGCCACCCACCAGCCTGTGTGGCAAACACAACGTGAATCCGCGAGCAAAGGACGCCGAGAATCAACGGGTCATCGGATGCAATCACAACAATCTTGCTTTCCGCGACGACTTCGCGAGGGAGAAGCTGAAACAAGCGATATTTGGCCGTCCTCGTTGTTGCGATATACCGACTCATGCCCGCCAAAGCGCTGCGCAACTTCTCTCCAGAACGTCGAAACAACCACCAGTTCTTCGCGGTCCGTGATTCCCGGTTTTGGGCTTTGTCCGCTCGAACCCGTGTGAGCACGTATTGATAAAGCTCACCTGTCGAACGCGCTGCGACCTCGTCAAGTCCGTGAAAATCGATGACGAAGCGGTGGCATCGACCATCGGTCAGATCGTCGCCATTCATGTAAGGCTTCAGGTACGCCGACAGACTCGGCTTTCTCGCCAGCATGCTCTTTGCTTCATCTGCAGGGATCAGAAACCCCTGACTACCGAGCTCGAAACCCTTTATTCCTATTCCCCTGTTAGCTTCAAGTTCAACGGTTCCAATCACATCCGCCCCGACGGTCAAGTCCGCTTGGATTACGCCGCGTTGCGCGGAGAGTTTTACGGCCACAGCGCCTTCATCCGCGGGTTTCTCTTCGACCACGGTGAAGAGGTCGCCTTCGTGCGTGCCGGGGACGCCGACGGTCATGGCGATGCGGACGGCTGCGCCGTCCGCGGTATCCACCCACGGATGATCGGGGATGGCGAACGCGAGCGAAAGCGGCTTCTTCGCGCCGAGATGTGCCTGCACAATCCGGCGATTGAACGTCTGGCGCAGATTGTTCGTGGTGATGAGGCCGAAGCGCCGGGCCTTGCCGTTGCGTACGAGCGTGGCGGCATGATTCCACCAGTACATCACGAAATTGGCGCTTTCGGGCACGTCCGGCCACGCCGCGCGGAGGGTTTCGGCATAGCCGTCGCCCAGATCCTCGCGCATTCGCGCCGTGCCGATGAACGGCGGGTTTCCGACGATGAAGTCCGCCAGCGGCCATTCGGCCTGCTTCGGGTTGGTGTAACGGCGGAGGGTGGTGCGTTTCGTTTCGTCGGGCACATCGCGACCGGTGACGGGGTCGGTCTTGAAACTCCGGCGGTCCCACACGTCCACCATCTTGAACTGAAACTTCTCCGGCTTCGCGAGGATTTCATCGCGTAGCTTCTTTATTTCTTTGCGCACAGGATCGGGGACGCCGGGGATGTCCGGCTCGTTCGCGACCATGAGCCATGTGACAGGCTCTTCCTTGTCGTAAGCAAGCACGGCGTCGCGGCATTGGATGTTCGAGAACTTCTTGAGGACCGGCTCGGTGGGCAGCGTCTTGCCGCGCGTGCGGAAGTGCCACTGGAGATAACCGATCCACAGCACGAGATCGGTGACAGCGGCGGCGCGCGGGTTCACTTCGAGCCCGAGAAACTGGTGCGGGTCCACGGTGATCGTGGCGAGATCGAGCAGGACCTGTTTGTCGCCGAACTCGTTGAGCTGGTCGAGGATTTCGCCTTCGAGCCGCTTCATGTGTTCAAGCGTGACGTAGAGGAAGTTGCCCGAACCGCACGCGGGATCGAGCACGCGCACATGGCACAGCCGGTCGTGGAACGCGCGGACTTCGGCGATCGCTTCCTTCATCCGCCCTGCCCGCGCGTGGGTCACGGCGGCGGTGCGCACGCTGGACCATTCTTCGCGCAGCGGCTCGACGACCGTGGGCAGTACGAGCCGTTCGACGTACGCGCGCGGGGTGTAGTGCGCGCCGAGTTTGTGCCGCTCGTTGGGATTGAGCGCGCGCTCCAGCAGGGTGCCGAAGATCGAAGGTTCGACATTGCGCCAGTTCAGTTTCGCGGCGCTTCGGAGAAGGCCGAGCTGGATCTTGTTCACGCGCAGGACACGGCAATCTTCGAACAGGCCGCCGTTGAATTTGAGCAATTTCCGGCGAAGGATGAGAGAATAGTTGGCGCCCTTGTTCATTTCCTTGAACAAGCCTTCCATCAACGGAACGAAGCCGCCGGGATCGGTCAGAGAATCAAGCAAGCCTGTGAAGCTGTCTTCCGGCAACAGCCCGACATCTTCCGCAAACATGCAAAAGAGGCAGCGGGCAAGAAAATCGGCGACGAGCTTCGGCTCGTGGCCCTCGGCCTCAAACGACTTTGCCAACTCGGCAAGGTGCCCGGCCACTTCGCGTGTGACAGCCGCGGCGTGGCGGGAGGGATCGAGGCCGGCCGGATTCAGCCATACCGCGCGAAGCCGTTCACGGGTTTCGTCAGTGGCCAGGTCTTCGAGTTTGAAGCGGTATGAGGCCGGATCGGGAAAGGGCAGATAGGCCTTTCCCTTCTGCGTGAAGTCCGCGAACAATTCGAACGAATGGCCCACATCCACGACGATCAGGAACGGCGGCGGGTCTTCGTCGGCAGGCAATGCCCGAGCATAACGCTCGGCCTGGCCGCGCGCCTTGAGCATGGCGTCGTCCCAGCGGCTGGTTCCGCGGACGGGCCCCGCCTTGCGCGGCGCAGGCTCGACGGCGAGTTCAAGGCTCGTTTGCTCCTTCTGCTCAAGGTACTGCTTGGCTTCCAGGACGAAGCAATCCCGCTTGTAGAGGTCCATCCGGCCGGTGGTCGTCGTGCCGTCGGGTTTGTGGAAAGTGACGGCGCGCTCGAATACATAGGCATTATGCTGGGTCTCGTCGGAAGCCGGGTCCGGATGCGCGAGCTTCAGCGCGTCACAGAGTTCCGAAAGGAACAACTGATAGTTGGCGCGCTCCGCTCCTTGCTTACCTTTCCATCGGGTGATGAACGCTTCCACGAGGCAAGATTCTTACCAGACTTATCCCACAAACTCAATGCCGGGTCGTTTTTCCAATGTCTGGAAAAACGGCGCGGAAAGTTTCCAATGCTTGGAAAAACACGGCGAAATATTTCCAATCATTGGAAAAAACGCGAAACAAACGAAAAGGATAATGCCTCCGTTTTCGCGCTTTTCGCGTGCTTGTCCCGCACCAGCGGGGTTTCGTAGTTCTCTCTTCTCCGTCCTGCGCCGATTCGGAGATCGGCGCTACGGAAAGTCTTCACCGCGCCTTCACATATTCCACAACCGCCTTGAACTGGCTTTCGCCGTCCATGTGGCCTTCTTTCAGCACGGCGGCGGCGCTGCCGCTGCCGAGGTAGTGTCCGCGCATGAACGGGTGCAGCGTGGCGGCCCGGCCGCGCTCGGAAGTGACCCATCTGAACATCGTCGGGAACGTGAACCCGGTGATGCCGATCGCCTCTGCGGCCAGCTCCGCAGGGAATATCTTCTTCTGCTCCGCTTCCGGGAGCAGATCGAACAATTCAGCCGACGCGACATAGAAGACGTTCAAATTCAATCCTTCCTTGTCGAGCAGCGGAAGCGCTTCCTCTACGAACGCGTACGCGACGCCGCTTTCCTGCAGCACCACCGTGCCGTCGCGCTTGCGCTTCGGATCGGCCGTGCGCAGCGCATACAAGCCCGTCACGCACGCTTCCGGCGGCGCGAGATTCAATGAGGCGCGATCCAGCACCTTCTCGTTCGGCCGCGTGACGAACGGCGCGATCACCGCGGGCCGTTTCTGCAGCGCGGCGATGAACAGAGGCCACATTTCCTGCGGATCCCAGGGCGTCAAACTGATCATCACGCCTTTCGGGAAGTTCTCCTGCAGAAGCTGCAGCGGCTGAGGGTCCGCATGCGTCGGACCGTCTTCACCCGTCTTGATTCCCGCGTGCGCGCACATCAGGACGAACGGCTTGAACGGCTCGCCCGGAACCAGTTGCCGGCGCGACTGGCATCCAATGCCGTGAAGCCGCGCAGCGATATGTCCGAGCGGCGCGATGAACGCCGCGTAGGAGGAGCCCGCGCCGATGTGATATCCATAGGTGGACAAGCCCGCAAGGATTCCCGCCATCGCGTCCTCGCAGATGCCGCCCGACGCAAACAACCGCGAGTCGGGATTATTCGGATAATGGAGGAATCCTTCAGGGAACCCTTTGCCCGCGTTGTTCGCGGAGGTTGAGCCCATCAGGTCCGCCGCGGCCGTGAGGATCGCGCCGCCGGATTGCTTGTTCAGATAACCAAGCACATCACCAAGCGCCGCGCGCAACGTCGTGCTGGAACCGGGTTTCAGTTCCAGCTCGGCGGGCACCTTGAGCGGACTGACTTTCTTTGAATCGTAGAGCACTTCCACCTGCGGCGCGTTCGCGCGCGGTTTGCGGCCGCGTTTCTGAAGGCGTTCGCGCGCGGCGAGAAGGCGGTCGGCCAGCGGCTGCACCATTTCCTTTTTCTTCTTGAGCGCCTCGCGCACGACAAGCAACGCATCCCAGAAGCATTCTTCAATGATGACCTTGTCGGTGCCGCCGCAACGCATTTCCCCGCCCTGGCATTCCGGCAGACGCGTTCCCGCCTCGGCCGCAAGCGGCATGACGGCAGACATGAACGGAGCCGAGCATAGTTTGTGTCCCGCGCCATGCGAGGCTCGGCCTTCGATGCCGTACTGCCAGCCCTTGACGGTGCGATACACGATCGCGGTCGGCTGCCCGTTATCGAGCGATAGCGCCTTGCGCTGCGCCGCGAGCACCTGGCGCAGATCTTTTCCGTCAGGCACCAGGATCGCGTTCCAGTCATGAAGATAGGCAAACTCAACCGGATCCCACTGCACATAGTCGCCCGGCTCCTGCCCGTCGCGGCAGACGCGGTTGCTGTCAATGGACGCCTGGTTCCAGTCCACGTGCAGGATCGCGTTGCGAAGCCCCATCGTTCCCGCAACGGCGAGCGCTTCCGCGACGCGGCCGGGCGTCATGCCGCCCTCGCCCTCGATGATGTGCACACGTGGCGGATCGTCGCGATAGAGGTCCATCGCCGCGAAGGCAAGGCCGAGCGACGACGCAACACCCACACCGGACGCGCCGGTGGAAAGCTTGATGAACGGGGTCGCGGGCGTCGGGTGTCCGTCCAGCGCACGCGCCTTGAACTTCTTGAAGAGCGGCGCTTCGTTGGTCGGGTTGCGCCGGAAGCCCAGCAGGTCTTCGAGCCGAAATTGGAATTCCTCTTTCGAAGGAAGCAACTCGGGGCGGCACAGCCGCGCAACTTCATTGCGCAGCGCCCACATCGCGTAAAGGCCGAGCGCCTTGTGGCCTGCGGCGTAGGAAATGATATCCGCGCCGGCGGCGTCGGGCTTCGCGAGATCGTAATCCATCGAATCGTACAGCACGCTTTCCACGATGCGGCCGGAGGAAATGGATCCCCCGGGATGGCCGGAGCCGGGGACGAAGTTGTAGAGCATTGCGCAGAGACAGCGATACACGAGGTCCAGAAATTCGAGCGGCTCGATCTCTTTATCCGGCACGGCGGTGGGGCCGTCGGTCAGTTCCCTGGCGATGTTGATGACGACAGCGCGGCGCGGTCCAAACGTGTAGCTCATGGGTGTCTCCCTTTCGGGTTAGAATCCTTGCACACCTGTAAAGCAATACCGCCCGAAGCCCCTTGAAGTAAAGGGCATGTCCGCACCGATTCAGATGCGGGCGAACCCGAGGAAGACGGCGTGAAGCGCTGCGACTAGCACGAGAAATACGCGGCGCGCGCGGTCAGGCGCGAGGCCGGGGAAGCGGTAGTAAATCTGATTCCTGTTGCACGAGGAAAGGCAGTCGCCGCATAGCGTGCAGGTGAAGCCTGCCCGGCACCGGCGGATGTCGGCGACGCCCAGCGCCGCATAACGGCAGGACGCGGTGCAGGCGCGGCACTCGTCGCAACCGTCGCCGATTCGGATGCGAAACGGGTTGATGCGGCCGATCAGGTTCGAGACCAGTCCGATCGGGCAAAAGGTGGTGCAATGGACCATGATCCCCCGGCGCCGGCTCGCGCGCACCATAACGCCGACGCCCACGAGGCCGAAAGCTCCACCCAGCACCGACGCCGTCACGCCGCCCACTCCCATCCACCGGAGCGCGAGCGCGA